>OLJF01000392.1_pt1 | contig 50373 bp, 58 predicted proteins | sample 1609751 | NCBI WGS metagenome assembly OLJF01 (sample SAMEA4350171, study PRJEB24818) | metagenome | biome: human; feature: gut; material: faeces | place: Denmark | collected 2013-09
CATATCTATGAGGTTTTATAATCGTCGTTAAAGTCATTATTGAAGTCTCCACCTGCTAGCTCTGGAGTATATCCACCTATATTTGCTATAACTGTGTCGGTCTCAAACTCACATTCTACAGAAGCCAAATCTCCTTGGTCTTCCCATTCTGGTTCCATATTGAATGTAGTTAAATCATAGACTTGTGATTTGCTAGTAATCTGCTTATTTTCACAAAGCCTTACAATTCTAAGAGCATCACATAGATACTCAGGAGCTATAAAGGTGAATTTATATATCTTTTTACTTACCTGGCTTTCAATGAAAGTATAGCCCATTCGTTCAGTGGCTTCTTCTTCGAAGTCATATTCTGGCTTGCCTACTTGCGTATTAAGATAGCACTTAAAAGCAAAATTGTCAGAAAAATCTACAATACCATTTTTGAGCTCAAAGTTATATGAGTTGTAATACTCAAGAAGCAGATAATCGTCTACCTTATTGCATACTGTAAAAATATCAGAATATATAGTTCCTAAACCAGATATAGATATTGCCAAATAGTATTGGCCTTCATGCACAATTCCTATGATAGGAAGAGTGCCAGGATATTTCAGCAGCTTAAATCCAGTAAATGACTTAATCCGTAAGCCATTTTCTTTTATGCTGGTTGTTATATCTATATACTTCCCAGTATTAAAATTGTATAATCTAACCCAGCTTATTCTTACTCCATCTGAAAGAACTACTTGAAATGGCAATAACATATTTTTATACGTTATCAGCTGATAAATCTGGCCAAACGCATAATCTTTACGATGATTTTGCAAAGCAATATCATCGTAAAAAGGTAATGGCGATATGTTATTATTAACCAACTTCATATTGCAAATATACAAAAATTTTTCTGCATGGAAAAACTTCTTAACATATTTAACTTACTATTTTTTATTGAGGCCGGTAAAGTAAATTTATCTTTGCCTGTCTAGTATTTACATTGATAGACATTTCATCTATTTTTCCATTTCCAAAAGAGGTTTTAATAAGTTCCAATTCATCTAAATCTTCTTCTGTAGGAAATTCTATGGTGTGCTTCATGCATTTTTTAATATCTCTTACGTATATATTTCCAATTACATTAGACTCTAAGTTTGATGCTGGCATATCCCACATATACATATTTTGTAAATATATCCACGATGCATACCAGTTTTGTGCTATAGCTTCATAGGTATCTCCATTTTCATCTACCAAAGTAGTATGGATTATTGGCAATTCATAATTAGAACCATTTTTTATAGGGCACAATAGAGCAAAGCCGTCATCTGAAAAATTACTAGGGTTAAATAGCATATAGTCTACATCAGATGAAAATTGGCTTATATTTATCTCTTCATTTTTATCTTTCTGTATATAATTAGATTTTACATCTATGGTTACTCCGCCGAACAAATCTGTTACATCGTCCATCCAGCCGAATTCGTATCGCTGATTAAGGTCTGATTTATCATATTCTACTTCAGATTGGAAATAAGATGATAGCTTCTTATTAAATTGGTCTGTAAGTTTAGTAAAATCAAGCTGATAGCTTGACCTACTAGAATAGCTTCCACCATTCATAAAGAAGTATACGTGCTCTATTTTGAATTTATTGTCTTCAATATACCAATAACATCTAAAGCAATCACGCAACATTTTCATAAGCTCTTCGAGTGAAGTTTCAGCTTTCTGAGCAGGCTGGTCATAATCACCTTTTAATATATTGGTTTTTTGTGTAATATACACATAAAATCTTGCTAATCCTAGTGGATTAGTTGTGCCATATAAAAATTGGCTATATTCTGCAGTTGGCTCATGTGATAATGTAGGGTCTATTTTCTTGAGAATAGCCTTTATGGCCGCGCCAATAGAATAACTATCTTTTAATACATACTGTTTTCTTAATTTTTCTTCAAAATATTCATAAAAACTATCATATACATACCACAGTGAAGCATTTGCCCATGAATTTTTGCTAATAGGCAAAGGTCTTCCTAAACCTGTACTACTAGGAATAAACTGGTTAGTAAAATACTGTCCGTAATCATTTAGACCATATTTTGTTGGCTCATCTACTGCTCTAGAAGTACAAAAGAATAAACCTCCTTTTAAGCCAATACATTTTTTATAGTTTCTATTATCAGTGACAAAATCATCAGACGGTAAATTGTATGTATTCTTTGTTCCCTCTGAGTCAGTAACTGTATCTACATCACAAAGTAAGCGCCTATATATTCTATATGTAAACAAATTACTTATAGTACATGAGTTTTTAGCATTTTCCACATCTATTAGTTTAGAGGTATATCTTAAGTGTTTATCATTAGTGTAATCTCGGTCTTCTGAAAACAGCGTTTCATCATCGATATTAACAGCTGTTTCAGATTTATATAGTACTTTATTATCTGAATTTCTTTTTATCATAATAAAGTAGCTTACATCTGTAAATGGTGGTCGAGCATCAGGATTTTTCTCTAAATAGCAAGTATAGCCATTCCGGTTGCTATAATAACCATTAGTTCCGGCATATACGCCATTAACACCTGCTTTGTTAGAATTTCCTATGTAAAATTCATTACCAGATTTTATATAGGAAAAATAGAAGTTATTTATAAGCGCAGCATTGTCATCTATGCTTTCATTCACATCATCTTCCCAATAGGTACCACCGAAGAAATTAGTTATAGAATTGGCACCACGGACATAAACTTGCATGAGTGAGCGTTTATGCAAGTTTATTTTTGATATTTCAGGAGCAAGTTTTATAAGGTCATAAGTATTTTCATATTTATTCATGACTTCTGTATAATCATCTATCGCTGTAGTTTTAAGTTCACATTTCTTTTTATCATGGTCAAACTTACAATCAGTTTTATTAAATTCGCCTTTATAATACTCAATCCATTTTTTAGAAGTTCTATTATATTTATCAATAATAAATATGAGCTGGCCCTCGAGACTTGAATTGCGCACAAGCTCGTAATCACTCCCAAACAGATTTATTTTACCATCAAGTGAAATACGGAAAAATTCTTGCCCACTTTCTTTAGCATATTTCTTATTAAGCTCTTTATAATGTGGATTTACTTCTACTTTATCACCACCATTCTTCGATATGTAAAATTTATATTTTGGAGGTATCATATCTTTAATTCTTTATAATTCGTTTAACATTTTTATGCTGAATAACTACTGTGCCATTTGGCATAGTATAATACTTTGTTTCATTCTGTCGTCTTATACTTCTTACGTCATCTTCGAGTTTGGAAAGGTCTATATTGCTACCGTTAGCATTCAATGATACACTTAATTCATCTGAACCATCAAATGCTTTCAGATATTTATCTTCAAATGTACCTTTATTAAAACTATCGATGACGTCGGGTAGTATTTTACGATACTTTCTTGTTTTATGCTTATTTATAATAGCAAGTGCTTCTCCACCTTCAGCTCTCATTCTGCGCTTCTTCTTATTCTTTACGCCCAAATCAATATCATCACCAGATGCATGAGAGCCTCCTTCTAAGAACTCAAGACCGCCCTCACCATATTCCTCTGATTGACTTGCTGTCACTTGTTTAGCTTTAACTTTCGCAACAGCAAACGAGGTCCACATTGTAGCAATAGCAGCTAATGCGAGAGCTGGGCCAACAATAGGAATTGAAGAGAATGAACTCCACAAATTAGCAGATGCTGTGACAAGCGAAGATGCCTGAGTAACAGTGTTCATTGCTTCTTGACGTTTTTGGGCTGCCTGCAGCATTTTTTGTTTTTCTTGCTGATTTTTCTTTTCTTGCTCTAATTCTTTTTTAGCAGTAGCTACGTTATTAGCGTAGCCATTATTGCGAGCCTCAACCTCGGCATCATAAGCTTTTTGTGCGGCCTCTACTCGAGCTTCAGCTGCTTCTACAGCCTGTTCAGCTAATTCAATTTCAGCATCCATTATGGATTGAAGTTGCTCAATAACAATGTTTACTGCATCACTGAGAGCATCAATCTGGTCATCATCAAAGCCAAGTTTCTCAAGCAAAGTACCACCTAAGCCTTTTTTGCCGATATTTTTAATAAAGTCATCAAGTTCTAACAATTCACGGTCTATGCCTTTAACAGTGGCTTTAGCAGCATCAATCTGGGCTTGACTCCAATCAAGCCCACCAGACTCAGCAAGTGCTATTTGCTTTTCCCATCTGGCCTTTTCCTGTTCAAGCTTAAACCGAGTTATTTCTGTCTCACTTCGTTTTACTTCATTAAATACAGCTTTATCTAATGCTTGTTGTTCATCAAAACTTGACATGCTAAAACTACCAACAGCAATAGCTTTTTGTTTATCAAAAGATGTGTTTATAGCACTTGTAGGTTGCCTTTTAGCTTCTGGCAACTGAGCATTCTTAAGTAATGCTATTTGTCTTTCAACATCTAATCGTTTTAAAGAATTGCTGAGTTCTTCATAAGAGCCTTTTTTAGATACTTCGCCTTCTAACTCTAATAACTCTAACAGCTGTTCAGCTTTTTGTATTTCTACATCTATATTAAGCAAATCTAGGCTTAAAGTTAAGCCTTTTTGCTTATTCTCTATAGCGTTTTCTATATCCTCTAATGCTTTAATAGCCGTTTCTTTTTGACTTTCTGTAAGCTCTTTATATTTTTCATCTTGACCTTTTAATATTTTTTGGATTCTGACGTATTTATCATTTAAATCAGCTATTTCTTGATTAAATGATGCGAACGCTTCAGCTCTGCGCTTCTTATTTTCATCTCTCTCTATCTCCGTGCGACTCTTTTGATATGCTTTTTCAGCTGCTAAAGCAAGAGTATTCAGTCTATCATCAGCATCTCTCGGTGTGCGTTTTTTATCTTTTTTATGAGATTCTTCTAAACCGATTTCTTTAAATAGAGCATCTGCTTGGTCTTCATAAAATTTCCATACATTAAAATAACTTTCAACTTCTTGCTCAAGAGATTTTGCGTCTTTTTGTAGGCTTTCTACATTTCTCTGCCTTTGCTTTTTTAACCTAGTTTCAAGTGACAAATCAGAATCTGGCCCAGAGATGCCGCCCCATAAGGCTTTAAAATAATTCATAGTTTTATCGAAAAAGCCGTATTTACGCACTTTCTCTGTCTCGGCCTTATTCTCTGCAGCTAATAATTTTTGATATTGTTGAGATACAATATTCAATGCAGCTTCTGCTTTAGCTCTTGCTTTATACGCAGCTACAACAGATTCTGTGTTTTCTACGAAAGCATTATTAGCGTCATTTATGTTATCTATGGTGATTCCTAGTTTGCCAAATTCCTTTTCATTATCCTTAATCCACTGTGTTTGTGCTTTTATGTTATCCCCTAAATCTCTCCAATTTTCAGATAACCTTCTTAGCACAGCTATTTGCTGACCGTATGCACCAGTTGAGCCTTTTCCTAATTCGCTGTTTAAATCTTTTAATGCATCTTCAAAAGATTTTGCTGCATCTCTACCTGCTAATGTTTTGTTAATCCATGCGATAATTTTTTTACCGTGCATAGAAAATACAGTAAGTAAAACTACTAGTGCTGTATTCCAACTAAACAGTGATTTTACAATTGACTTTGTTACACTTACAGTTTCTTTACCTTCTGCTCTCAGTAATTCATTTTTCTCTCTTAGTCTGTTAATCTCATCAACAACCACAGGAATGTTGTTTGAGATACCTAAGAAGAAAGTATTGAGTGAAACTGCAGCAGCAGGAAGCTCTCGAACTACTTGAGAAATAGATATACCTAAGCCATCCCATGTTCTCTGGTAATGACCCACAGATAATCTGTAGTTACCAGTTGCTTCTTGCAACTTTATCATTTGCTGATAAAGAGCATTAGTTTCAGTTTCAAGCTTTTTACCTCCATCTGCAGCTTCTCTTTCAGCAGCAGACATCTGATTAAGCTTTATTTTATTTAGCTCATACTGTGCTGAAAGTCTATTATACGACCCTTCTGCAGAAGCAGCTATTGTTGCCTGAAGCTGAGCAACTCTATTTGCTTCTTTTATTTGAGTTGAATACAGTTTTAATTGCTGATTTTCTTCAGACTGCGCATAAGCTAATTTCTGTTGTGCCTGAGCTATAGGGTCAATAGTAGCTTGTTGCTGTCTTCTAGAAGAAGTCAGCTCAGATATTTTTCTTTTTAATTCTGTAAGTCGCTTACCTTCATCTGATTGCAAATAAGCCAATCTCTGCTCAGCTTTTTCAACTTCGGATAAAGTTTGAATATGCGGCTTCATGGTATCATCAAGAGCCTTAATTTGATTTTTAAGGTTGATAATATCACCAAGAAGTTGTTGGCCCATTTGGCTATCTGCTCTTTCTGCATCAGTAAGCGACTTATATAGTGACACGGCTTCTTTCAAATCAGATTTTAGCCTATCATAAGAAGATACAGCTTGTTGCAAATAGCGTTGCTGTTCTACAGTAGCTCTATTTGCGTCTGATGTTTGTGCCTTAAGCCATGTTATCTGTTTACCAGTATCTGATAAAGCTAATTTAAGCTCTTTCTGTGCTCGCTCAAGTCTAGATGTTGAAGCTGTTGCTTCATCTATACTCTTACGGCCATCGCTAGTAGCTCCACTAACAGACTTAATAGCATGTACAACTCTATCTGCACCTGCTCTTATAGCATTTGTCATAGTTTCATAACTCTTATTGATGTCTTCAAGCTGCTTTACAAGCTTTTCTAACGAATCATCCGGTTGAATTATGTCACTATATTTTATTTTATCGTCTTCAGCCATAACAGTTATTTCTTTTTATGTTTCTTCAAACTTTTTGCCTCAGCTTCTGCTTGAGCTTTAATGTTATCAATAGCATTATAGAATTGAAGTACTGTCATTTTTCTAGCATCCATATTTGTTTTTTGAGCTATAAGCAAACAAGTACTTTCAAACTGCTTATCATATTTAACCTCGACAGACTCACTTCCTATAAATACTTTTGGCGTATGCATATTTAGCATCATTGTATCTATTAGCTCTATTTGCTCTGTATTATCAGTATCATTTATAATAGAGTCTAATACAAGAAGTGTTCTATTTTTAAGCTTATCATAAGCTTCTTTTTCCTTTGGATTTACAAAATCACCCGGAAAGTAAGTTTCTAGTTCACTTGTGACTTTTTTTTTAAGCCACAAAAGAAAATCTATGACTTTAGAATGCTTTATATCTTTAAGGTCCTGAAGCAATTTTTTAAGGCCATCATCTGATAGGTCATTGACTTCTTTTCCATCTATGCTATGAATAAGAGCAGCAAAAGCTAAGTATTTTGGTGAAATTTCATTGTTCACCATATACATATTTTGCCTCATGTTTTGCAGTTCTTGCAAAGCTTTTTTGGCATTATTACTTTTAATGAATTTGGCAACACGAGTTATATGAGCATCAATATCATCTGCGTCTGAGCCAATTCCAGAGTCTATAAGCAAATACTTATTGTACTTCTGGAAATTTACAATGGGCATTTCATCTATGCTGTCATATACCCGTACGACTTTTTTATTTACTATCAGGTTTTTCATATTAAAATTCGCGTTATAGGGGTTGATATGATAGGAATAAATATAATACTCATCTCGTTAAAGAAAATAGCGAGAATGATAGCGAGAATAAGCGACGTCCAAAAGCTTAAGCAAAAGTCACAATCGAATAATTGAGAAATAAGCTTAGGAGCTCTGGTAATTATCTCATCGCGCACACCGAGTTTTCCAATTAGCAAAATAGCAAATGCTGCTGCTAAGGCTATATATATTAAAGCCAAAAGCAATGTTATAAAATATATCGTTGACATAATTCTCTAGTTGTTAAAGTGAACTCAATTCTAATTCCTGCATAAGGGTACATAAAGAATTGTTTATCAATATCTTGTATGCCTTCTCCTTTATAAGTATAATTGTTATATATTTTTTCTATAGAGTACCCTTTGTATATGTTTTCAAAGCGCTCGTATATATCATTGATAACAAGTTTACCTGTAGTTGTAATAATACCAGGCGTTGTTAGTACTCGTATTATTTCATCTTTAATTTCCTCAGTATGAAGTACTGTTTCATCATCATAGATACTACTTAAGTCATACCAAAATATAATGGCTCCACTGAAAGTATACTGAGGCAAAGATTGTACTACTTGAGTAATCTTCTGTGGGTCATATATATCAAACCATGAAAAGTTACCAAAATTGTCATTGGGCAAAAGTGACACATATTCTCCATTACCATTATACATTGCAGGATATATAAACTTATTACCGTCTGGCCTGTGTTCTACGAGCTTATATGCTCTACCAAATGCATAATTAAGCCACTTAAATCTGTTCATAAGTGACTTTTGCATATCCTGTAATATCTTATCAAGCAATACAGGGTCTTCCTTAAATCTTATTTGTACTGAGTTTTCCTTCATTTCCTTATTGCCTGTTTTAATCGTTTAACTAATTCTTTTCTTATATGAGAACGAACTATTCTGGTAAAGTTTTTATCCGTTAAGCGAAAAATCTCTTCACCATATTTCTCAATAAGCTCAGGTGTTTTTTCATCACTTGCGGTCACATAAAAACCTTCTGAGTCAAATACTACAAACATAGACTCGTGAAAAGCACCTGTATCTCGTAATGTGACCCTTGTAGTAGGCTGGCCTTTTTTCTTTTTTATTTGTATGGTTTTAGGCTTATACGGCATATAATCCATTATCTTTTCACCTCTACCGTTGATACCGCGACGGTATAGCTGGTCATCTGCTATAGCTGATACTATTACGTCTTCTTTGTCACGCACAATATCTTCTAATAGCATAGGCAAGCTATCCTTAAAACTTCGCAACCTATATTCCAGATTGCGGAGTGTTGCGTTATATCGTTTTACGGCCATACTTATACAGTTCTATATTTAATGCCATTGTTTCGACACGGCAAACATACTCTATCAATTCCAGAAGTACTCAGCTTAATGGCCTTGAAAGCCATATCTAGTTGATAGCTTAGGCCTGATTTTTTCATAGAAGAAGAGTCGCCATCTACTTCATATAGTATATCAAGTCGAGAAGCATTGATTGAATGCCTATTTGTACGAACATTGGCATTATAGGCAAATTCACGAAGCATATCTACTGCTACTTGCTTTGCTATAATATCCTGAAACAGCATTCGCTGCTCAATTATGAAGTCTGTAATATCACAGCTTATTGTTATTTCAAGATTTAAGCCATAATTGTTATCATAAGTATATTGGTTGTTTTCAACATCCCATAAGTGTATAGGCTGTTTTGCAAAATCATTGTTAAAATCATCGTTAAAGTCATCTTGCATCCCATTTATGAGTTCTTCATTTACAAAAAATGGGTGCACTTCTATATATTTTGACCATGCCATCCAAGCCAAGTATTCTCTGCGTGAACATGAGTTACAAGGTTCTTTGGACCAGTCTTTGTCTTTTCTGATAGCTTGACTTCCTTCTGGAAGCTCAGATTGAAAATAGCATAAATACCAACTACCGCCGGCATCATTGTCTTCACTTTGATAAGGCAGATATGCATCATTAAGCGAAAACCATTCAATGCTGTTTTTACGTATCTTATTAAGCTTTATTATCTTGACCGGTGCATCCATGCTAGAATGCATAAGATATAGTGTATATTCACCAGGTTCTGTAAATTGTAAACCTATTTTATTGATTTTAGTAGTTACGCCTTTTGCTCTTATTGGCACAATTTCAAAGCCAACTAGATTTTTCTTGTTTTTTACAACATCTACTAAACGGCCAGTACCGTCGAATAAAGTTCTGTTTTCGCACAAAGTCTTATATGTACCTTGCGCGATTTTTTCATTGCAATATCGCGAAATAGCTTTTTGAATACTAGCTTTTGTTTTGCTTTCAAGCCATTCAGAAAAAAGATTAGTCTCAGCCCAATATTCACTATTGTCTGGAGCTATATACGCCACACCAGTACTTATATCAGGAATATCTTCTCCACGGTCATTTCTTTCTGCTGTTACTATAACATCTGATACAGCGAAACTTACCTGCCTGCCAGACGCCACATACATTCCTGAATCATCCGGTTGTGTTACCCAAAATATAGGTCTTGTTATAGTTCCATCTTCTAATTGACAATCTATTGCATAGTCAAATTTTGCTAAAGAACTACTATTAGGTAAAGTCATAGGCGTTGAGCGCTTACCTCCAAATTCTACAATAAAATCTACATTGCCTACTGAAGGAATATCGTATTTACCGCCTATTTCACAATTAAGTCTATACCTTACATTTTTTAATACTTCGACTTCTGGAGTAAGCATAAAGCCAAACCTATATGGGTCATCAGCAGAACTTTGCCTCGATGTTATAAATGTAGTAGTAACTGTATTTTCATCAGTTAATACCGTTGCATTATCTGTATTTACTTTATTTGGCCTTATATCTTCTTCCTCCCAGTTTTCAGGTATTGCTTTTGCTCCATAGTTTGAATTATACAAATCATGGCCTATATATGGCTCTGTACCTCCTTTTCCAGTATTATTATCCTGTATAAGTTTATAGAGCTTACCATTATAACTTACTATATTTCCCTTAGAATATTCTTTATCCTCGTATTCAGGAAACTCTATATTCTTAAAATCTGGAGCGATACAAGACATATTCTGCAGTGTCAACAACGGATGAATTTGCTGAAAGTATAATCCACTTTCGCTCACAGTTAAAGCATCAGATATTTTTAAGTCTGATGTGTCATAATTTTGCTCCCATCCTATTAAATGGAGTAATTTTTCTTGTATATCTATAGCTCTAACCATAATTTTTGCATGTTTTAATGAAAACAGGAGGTCACTAAGGTATTTTCCTCAGTGCCTCCTGCCAAAGCTAATAACAACTCAAAGATTTGCTATTAAGTATTATGCGCCGGCACCTGCCTCTTTAGTGTTAACCGGATTATCGGTTGAGTTCATAACTACTACCGGTTTAGCATAAACTGCATCTTCGCTAGAAACGTTAAATGCAAGAATAGGACTAGGCAAAGTGCTAGGTGCGCTGTTATAAGCGGTCAAAAAAGCCACGTCAACAGCAAAACCATAGTGCTCTTTGCGCGTACGAGTCATATCAGCAGTAGCGGCTCCTGCGATAGCATTGTAGTCGCCTACAGAATCGTAGAAGTATGTACCAACAGGCATGTTCAACAGAGGCAAAGTAGCAATACCCCACTCATGGCCGTCACCGGAAACAGTTCCAAGCAAGCAGTCACGCTCGAAGCGGGTCAACATTCCAAGAGAGCCGGCATTTACAGCATAACCCTGAGCATACTTACCTCCAGCAGCTGCAATGTTGTTTGTCAGGTGAACAGCCTTAGTGCCGAATTCATTCTGCTTGTTTACATCATTGTAAAGGCCGTGCTGCTGCAGTTTACGCATAATAGACTCAACACCAGGGTCACCTACAATATGCAACTGGCCATAGAAGTCATTTGCTCCCATCATAACCTCAAGGTCACCAAATACGTTTTCACGTTCAGTCCACTTTGCGTTGATGGCATTAGAAGACCAGTCATACAGCAGCGGGTTTTTCAAAACCTGTGTTTTGTTGGCTGCAAGAGTAGCAAGAGCGGCTTCATCAAGCTTTTTCGCAAAAGCATAGATGTACTTCATCATCTTGGTTTCAAAGTCCTTCTGAATGCCAATTTCGTTGTTCATGTACATTGCCGGAGCAATAGTAAATCCCCATGCATAAGTGGCAAATGTGATTTGAATCATCTTAGAAGTGTTTTCACTGTCGGCAATTGTCAAAGTGCGGGTACTACCGATAGTAATATCAGCATCATAGCTAATTACCGGAGTTTCCAGCGTGTTACCGATGGAGGTCCTTGCTTTTTGCTTCAGTTCCTCAGTGAGGATGCCAGTAGGGTCTTCAGACTGCACCATAAAAGCGTTCAGCGCACCGTACCTACTGGGGCGATACTCAAACTTATCAAGGTTAGAGTTCGCACGGATGTTCTGGATACGTGTTAAAACTAGACTCATAACTTTTAAGTTTTTTAATTGTTAATACTTATGCTAATATGGTGCATTACCCTTTTACGCCTCATAGCATTTTTCGTTTATCTTTTAGGATGTGCCATTTTATCTAATAGGCAAACTTGCCACATTGTTTTCAGTTCTCAGTCGCATTGACTGGTCTGCAAATTCTTGTAAGTCGCGGGTCAAACCATTTGCAAGCAGATGTGCCTCAATGGCTTTATCGGCTTCAACTTGGCTCTTGATGCCAGACAAATCAAGTGTTCCACCTGTTCCGCCTGAACCGGACCCAAAGCCTCCTGTTCCACCTCCTGTCTGCTGACGACCTGTATCAATTACGTCTTTAAGCGATGTTTCCATTACAAGCTCCTGCATTGTGTAAGGATTAAGATTGTTCTTCGGGTTGTTAAGGATATTACCATCCGCACCACGAATAACAAGCTTCTTTCCTCCTTGACCGTCCTCTATGAAATCAGGAGTACCTTTTGCAAGGACTTCTGCTTTTGCAGCATTGAGCAGTGTCTTTTGAATAGGCTCAGTGATACCACTCTTAAACTTAAGACCCGCTGTAGCAGCTTGAAAAGCATAATCTACATGTGTGTCCTTAATAGTTTTATCAAGCTCTGCCTTTTTAGTATTGAACTCAGTTTCCTTTGTCTGAAGCTGAGTTTGAAGCTGAGTTACTTGAGCTCTAGCATCTTTCAGCTGTTGCTTCAAAGTTTCATCACCAGCTCCTTTTTCAAGTTTAGACTGGGGCTCTGCGACCTGTGCCTGAGCAGCAGTAAGCTGAGTTTGAATTGTTTTCGTAGACTCTGCTTTAGTTTTGTACTCACCAAGTACGCGCTTAGCATAGTCATAACTTTTTTCACCATCTTTCTTTTTAATACCTGTAATGCCAAGAATATCAGCATCATACTGACCGTGCAATGCGCCGATTTTAGTACCTATAACGGTATTCTCATCATTTCTTGACATCTCAGCAATTGCATTCAGCTGGTCATCTGTAAGACCTGTTAAAGCTGAACTTTGTCGTAGCATCTCAATTGTTAACATATAGCTTTGTTTTTATTGTTAATTACTTTTGTACTAACTCTGCAGCATCTCCATACGGGTCGTGCAAGGCTGCCATAATGGTATAACCAAGGCCTTTATACGTTTTCTTGAAAAGCTGCCACTCTGCAAATGTGAACATTTGAGTATATGCTGGTGACTCTTCTTTGCCAGTCATTGGATTAAACCTACGACCACGCACAATTGACAAGTGCACCATCTTCTCAGTACCCGGCTTAGGAGTATAACCACTCTTAGCCTGTGTTTTCAATGCCGATGATTTTTCTTCGATAACATCATCAACATCTACTAGGAAAAGAACTACCTCGTCAAGCTCTTCTTGTAAGTCGCTTGTCCAAGCTTTTCCGCCTTTAGCTTTAGCAGCTTCTAGTTCTGCTTTGCGTTCTATGGCCTTTTTCTTGTAAGACTTAACATCCTCAAGACTGAGTGCCTGTAGCTGCTGAAGTTCCAATTTCTGTAACATATTCCAAAAGTTTTTTGTTTATAATATCTATTTTTTCTCTCATTGGCTTATTTGAAGCAAACTCAATTATGTTAATGTTCTCACGTTCAAATTTTTCGACTAAAGTACTAAAATTTATTTTAAGCTTTACCAAATTTTCATTTAATAACTCTTTTTCATACAATTTTAACACTTCATCCAGCGTTTTATGTGGATATGGCTCCAATTGCTTTAAGATGAGCATTCTCTGAAGTACCAAGGGATTGTTACGATACTCAACTTCAAGAATTTGTTGCGATATAGCATCTAGTTCTGAGTTAGACGCACCATTCTCCTTTGCTTGTTTGTACTTAGAATATAGTTCTGTTACTGTGAAAACGTAAAACTCTGTACCCCAGTTTACAGAAGATGATATGAAAGCACCTCCATACCTGAGTTTGCAAACAGTATCTTCGACAAATTTCTGTGCCAATTCAAAGTTGGTCTTTAAGGCATTGAGAACTGAGGTTTTGCTTTCAAAGTTAGCAGTTACCTGAGTTTCATTGATAGCTTCTTTTTCACTTACAGTACCACCTGAACCAACAACAGAAATTACAATTTCATTTTTAAGCCTTGCGCACTCATTGACATTATAATCAAGTGAGTCTTTATCGATAGTAGTTATCTGAACAGGATTACGCATATCTGCGACACCTTCAGATTGATTTGGTATAGGAACTTCTAAGAATGAACCAGGACCAGCTATACGCTTTTCGCTACAGCAAGGACACTTTTCAACTGTTCCATCATTGAGAATTTTATACTCGCCTTTTGCATTGCGTAGAAAACCTCCATCGCAGTAATCACCAGTCTCATTATTCTCAAAATTACAATCAGCTTCATACGCACTATATATAGGATAAGGTGCATACAAGTCTAAATGCTGCTTCGAAATAGAGAAGAACAAATACCAATCAAGATTTGACAGCTCTTTTGTAATTGGATTTTTCTTAAGGTCTTTATTTTTCTCATTGAGTTGTGTTGACCAAAAGAACCGAGCTGGGCAATATCCTAAATCGTGCTTTGCTTCTGAAATAAGTGACTGAATTTCATTTTTCTCATTCAGCTGATATACTCTTATAGAAGTATCATCAAATACAGCTATTCGATGTTCCGGCTGTTTGAAAATAAGCCACTCAAACTGATTTTCATCAAGTCTAAAAGTCTGGTAATCAATTACAGCATCAATCTCAAGCCAATAAAAATATGGCTCTGGACGTAAAGATGTTTGTACTTGAGGAAGGTCTACTACCAAAATACTATTTGGCGATACCTGCATTCTCTTCCATCCAGTTGTCTTCCACACCTCTGGCTCATTGAGGTTATTCTTTTTATATTGAGACCAGTCTTCTGCAAGCTCTGAGTCTGTAAACTGGTATGAGCTTGATGAGTTACGACTATAGAAAACCCTTTCGAGTTCTCTATAGACGTCCTCAACTACAGCAGGTGTAGGCAACGGAAATTTGAACAGATGAAGGAATATGTTGAATTTATCCTTCGGAAGCAACTGTCTTACCCAATCAAGGAATATAGTCGTAGGTTGGTTAATATCAGATACAGCAACATTCGTCTCAGTATGAAATCTAAGACGACGCTGCATGTTTACAGCTTTCTGAATAGTCTGACGTTTAGTCGGCTTTTGCAGAATTTGCTTTATCTGATTTAACTCTAAGGCCATTTTCTTCGTCGTAAGTATAATTGCTATCTTTAGGTAATTCCCATCCACCATTTATGGCTGTGCCCATATCAAGCAGGCGTTCGGCATGCTGAATGCCAAACTCCTGCCTCATATTGTACTTAGACACAACCAATGTTACTGTTTGTTCTTTTTTCTTTCTCATAACTGAAAGTTTTAAGCTCCAGCAGAAGCGGCATTAACCCAATCTGTAAGAGGATTGAAGTCCAACGTTTCACGCTTAATGATGTAGAAGTTATCGCTCCAGTTAGGATAGAATGACCATTCAATGGTATTGCTGTCCGGTTCTTCAAAACCGCCAAGCTTCTTGTCGCCAACAAAGAACTTACCAATAGGAATAGGCATGTACTTAGTAGGTTTATCAAGGTCATCTACCAAACAGCCAATGTTGCCGTTTTCATCAATAAGCCAAACGCCAATCTCTTCGCACATGTACTGTTTCAGCTGTGCAATTGTTTTCTGACTTTCCTGATAGATAGTGGCAGAGAACGTTGTCGGCTCACGGCCAATTGTAATCTCAATACCTCCAAGTGTCTGGTTACCACCACCGAATGTACGAGCTGCGCCAGGCTCAGAAGTAGGTCCTTGAATATACGGAGAAACTGTCATCTTAGAACCATCAGCTGCAGAAAACAAGGTAGAAAACGATGCTTCCTTAGTCGGGTCAGTGACAGAGTTCTTCGTTCCAGCTGTCTTATAGATGCGCTGGAATGCAACTTTTTGAACTTGCCCCATACTCTCCTTGCATTCAGCAATCTCAAGGTCGGCGATATGAGCACCGGCAGGGCATCCACAGTTTAATCCCATATTATTTATGTTTTTAATGTTAATACTACCGAGCAGCTACCCTTAACTTGCATCGAATTACCTGTATTTTTGCTTTGAATTGACTTCTCCACAGCGCAAATATACTAAATTTCTTTATAAGTTGTACCGCTTTTAACATTTTTTATAGAGGTATTTTTATTTCATATTCTCGCATTATGTTCATTCAAGGCTTATGATTTAATCATTTATATATAATTAGAAGCCCAGAAATTACGAGAATAATGCGAGAATATGAATTTTAACTCAATTTCTCAATGATATTTTCTTCCTTCCAGCTTTTCTAAGTCTCATTTCAATTACGCCTGTAAGTGCATCTGGTGCATCATCATGAGCAGCCCTTCGCTTATTATCTTTACGATAAGTTGTAATAGCATTATAGAATTCACGCCATTTTTTATCCCAATTTTCTGGAAACGCTACATCTGAGTTAACAAGAGCTGAATTTGAAAAAATACGAGCAGCTTTATTTTTTGTCTGTGTAAAAGTATTTATGGCTGTTTTGAAATTATGCAAAGTAGCTCTTGTAATACGCTTTACATTTCTAGCAAACTGCCTACCGCCATTATTGGACTCTATCAGACATTCTGTTATACTATTTTCTGTGAGCATTTTAGCCAACATTACTTCAGTTTTTTCCATGGGCAGTTGTGTGTATAGCACATCAATTACATATAGCATTTCTGGAGTATTTATAAAGCAAATTGCACATAAATAATCAGAGCCAGTATCAGCTGTATCAACGTAACACCATCTTTGATTAGCTTTAGAGCCTGATGGCAATTCTATATTTTGATATGTTCTAAACTCGTGATACATAAGGCCCTCAGTAGGAATTGGATTTTGCATATACTGCGTCTCAAATACTACCGGGTTAATCTCTCGTAGTTTATATAGCTCCTCAAGATTGTGCTTCATTGGCCAAAGAGCATGTTCTTCTCCTGTCTCAGGGTCTGTTTGTATAACTGGAAGTGATAAAACAGTCCATGTATCTGGCTCTATCTCTTGCAAATAGCCACAGAGGTCATGCTCATGTAGTCTTTGCATTATAATAATGATAGGTGTCCTACGCGAGTTAACACGGTTACGTATTGTATTTTCGAAACGCTGATTTATGCGCTCTCGTATAAGGTCGGATGCTGCATCGTCGGCTTTCAGGGGGTCATCGATTACAATTGCGCCTTGAAATACATTGGATTTTGCTCCAATCATTGATAGCATCTCATTTGTATGGTCATCAAATACGAATACGTCGTTACCTCCATCCATTTTACCTATTTCTGGGTCGGCATCTACATTTCCAGCACCAAAACCTGTTACTTGGCCTTGGGTTGATACGGCATAAAGCTCTCCGCCTGCTTTAGTTTTCCATCTCTTAGCTGAGCCTTTCTCAGACGCAAGAGTCGAATCGGGAAAAAGAGTCTTATAAAGCTCTTCTTGCATAATATTTCTGATTGTTTCAGAATTATCATTCACGAGTATATCTGAATAAGATAGATGCAGAAATCTGCATCGCGGATTTAAGGCGAAGGCCCATGAGATAAATGATTTTATAACAACCTCAGTTTTAGAATAGCGTGGTGCGATATTGATAATCAATCTGGTAATTTTACCATCTACAACATCTTGTAATACTTCGAACATTTTCTTATGGTGCTCTGCTACTATAAATGAGCGTTTATATTGACATTTAAACATTAGTTTAGTATACTTTTCAAATGATGTAAGAGCCTCAAGACGTAACATTTCTACAGGATTTACAGTTCCGGGCTTTGTGGCATCTAATGCTGTTTCTTGCATTTCTTTAAGTGACTTCATTGCCATATCTCTACTATTTAATTAAGTTTTCACGTATAATCAGATACGCTTCACGACTTACAGGCACATTAGGAATAATACCTGTTTGGAGTTGTTGCTGTTCAGGTAGATTAAGCTGCATTTGACCTTTTCCAAACACACGGTCCCAAAGCTTCTCAACTGTTTCTATATTGCCAAGTTTTGCGTCATCTTGCAAACGTTTTATAACTGTCTTGATAACAATTGGTATCTTTTTATTACTATATAGAGCTGCCAACTGCGCTTCATTGCACGTTAACAAACAAGCCAATAAATTGGCCGTGTCCTGCTTTGTAAGCTGAACACTTAAATTGATATTAAGGCTAGTAAGAAGCTTTGTTATTTCAGGCTTTGATGCTCCTTGTAACTGAAGTGCTGAGCGTATAGCTGATGAATATGAGCCTTTGCCCGAGTCATGGCGTTCTGCTAACTCAGTTGCTTTAAGCGGCTCTACAGTCTGGGCCTCAAGTGCCTCAATAGCCTCAACTCGTTTTTGCTGCTCTACGATGCGTTTGGCTTGAAGTTCAGTTTGGCCATCTGGTATTTCTTCCACACCAAGCTCTTCTGCTAATGATTGGCGCTTTTCTTGTTTAACTTGAAGATTTTTAAGCTTCTGCTTTTCAAGATATTTAATACGAGCCAATTCCTTTGCATCTTGTTTTGATTTGATGCGCGTGGCCTCTTGTTCTACGAGTTTGGATGTGTCTGGATTAGACATTCCGGGAACTATCGGCCTATCTGGCAATATATCTGCTAATTTCTGTGCTATTTTATCTGTTTTCATATTGGCTATTATATTTTTGCTGTTTATCTAATATAGTTTTACTTTTTTCTTCTAATATTATATCTTTCTTTATTTGGTTTTGTAATTGCCTATACTCTGTTGCTTTTCTAAGGTCTGGCTCTATAGCTATTATATCATCTGCATTATTAAATCTCCATACAGAACCATAGGCTATTCTTCGTTGACCATTGCAGCACATATATATGGCGCTTGGGTTGATTTTTATTGGCGTTGAATTTACGTATTCTTTTATAGAATCCCACCTTTTATAAAATTTATAAGTATTTTCTGCTATCTTAGTATACTGATACACAGCCCTATGTGGATAACTACGTATAGTATCTGTTCCTGATTTACGTATTGTATCTGGTATTTCCCATTTTGCGGCATATCCTGGTATAATTGCTTTTTCTGCTACACATTTATTTAAGCTATTTATTATATTATGCCCGTATGGCATATAAGCCATGTATTCATCTATTAGTTCATACATTCTTGAATATACGTTCAACAGGCCATTTGGTAGCGATAAAACGTTAAAAGGAATTTCTTCTGTTGTTACCGTTATGTACTTACTTTCTACTATAGCTTTTACGAGGTCTGGATTATTTTTTGATAACCATGAAACATTATGAAAAGCATTGTATATAAGCCTATCTATTTTATTTTTTACAGAAATCGAATTAGTTTCTCCTGTCCAGCCAACATAGAATTTACTATCATATTCAAATTCTAGTATAAAATAAGCGCTTACAGAATCAATATTAGAGCCTTCTTGTAAGTCTACTAAGTACTTGTATTTACCTATCCGTATCATGTGTATATTTTTAATGTTTTTGCAAATATAGTTATAAAGGCTGATAAGTAAAAATTCTCGTAGACTAAAAGTCAAAAATTAACATTTTTTATATTAGCGAATTATTAACTTTTTAATATCATATTTCACAGGTATTTAGGCATATATCTTAGTTAGTGAATAGAAAATGAGGTTTTAGTTTCTCATGTTTCTACTTCACAAAATAAAACTAATTGAAAATTAATATTTTATCAAATTTAATTAGTGAATAGAAATCAAAGGGCACAGAAACAATCATCCCTAACTCTTCTATGAAGTCTTATACTGTTATATGTGATATATGATAAGCTTATCTATTCACATATCACTATTTCAAATCTATTTTATCTCTTTTATATATTTATTGTTTATGTTGTTTATCAGTATTTAATTTGTTGAAAATCAATCAGTTATTGAGAAACTTCCCTTTGATTTTGCATGTTTATTTTGTTTCTTTGAAAATTATTTCTGAGCATCTATTCTTTATTGCGAGAATGCTATTTTGCCAATTCCATATTAAGTCCAAGGGTCTAAATTGATATTTGCGAGAATATATGCGAGAATGAGAATTTATGAGCCTCTGGGCTTTGTTCATACTTATGATTTGTTAGCTAATTTGCGAGAATGATTTGAAGCCAAAAAATTTTTCTGCCTATGGACATGGCTCTATATACTATATATAAAGGGGGCACCCAGGCACCGCAGCAGGGGCCTAATTTCCACACAGGCAAAATTCTCAAAATATAAAAATTTATTATAGTTAAAAAACATTAAGGCTATCAGCCTATTAACCATATTTATTATTATAGTTAAAAAACATTAAGGCTATCAGCCTATTAACCATATTTATTATTATAGTTAAAAAATATAAAGTACCAAAAATAATTAAATGGCAAATAGGCTAACAGGTAGCAATACCTGTTAACATTTTTTATATATTTATTACTGATTTTCGGTGATACGGAAATTGGTAAATAACCTATATGCCTAATTGCGCAATATGGGCAAAGTACCTGTATTCACTCCCTTGCAGTCAGGCCAGGAGAATAACAGGAGAATAGCAGAAGAATATTTAACACTTCCTAACCAAATATATTTTCAGGTTCCAATTATTTTATTAGCTAATAGATATAAAATTATTATTTCAGCTTATTAACGAAACAACCAGGAAATTTAATACGATTTAACCCATAAAATTTTTATATGTTATTTATTTTACAGGTTATATAGCCGACATTTTTTAATATTTATATCCAGGTTTCTTAACACTTTTTCAATATATAAATTTTATAGCCGATAAAATTATTATATTAGCATATCGAAAATAAACCGGATATATATAATAATTTATTAACCAAATAAATTTTTCCGGTTAAAATAAAATTGGTATATTAGCAATATAAATAAAACGGAAATAATATGAATAATTAAAATATAACAGTAATGAAAATTAACAGAAATTATCGTTTCGTCCTGACAGTTCTGGACAACGAGAGAATTAATGCGGGAGAAATCCGTATTGACAGCTGTGCTGTAACCGGCGAGAGAATGTTTGCCAGCGAATGCCATTATTATGTCGAAAAAAATATTTTGGAATGCCTGAAAGAGGCCGACAAGAGAAATGACCTGAGCGGTTATTACGGCCATACGTACTGCATTTATAAGGAAAATAAGCCGAAAAAGGAAACAACCAAACGGGAGGAGGACGGCAAGAAAATTGTCGAAACGAGAGAAATACCGGGAGAGGCAATGCTGCTCGAAATAATAACCGTGGACGAAAACGGCGTGACCATCCGATAGGGATGGCCGCCATAGCCCAGGCCGGGAAGGCTGCACAGGAGTTCGACTCTCCTGCTGGGCACAATTGGCAATATTGCCGAGAGAATTAACCTTACAAGAATGCCGAAAGACGAGAGAAACAAATCGATAAAATGCGAGAGCTTTATGACTTGTTGCCGGTTAAACCTGAATGGCTTACAAGAGAACAAATTGATGAATATGCAGCAAGAATGAACGTAAAATAACCAACATTATTTAACGAAAAAAGTTCTTAAAGCAGTAACCAGATTAAAATAAAAGTAGTATATTTGCATATAACTTAAAAGATATAACGAATATGGAAACAACAGTTTTTTATGTAGCAGTTGCCTATAGCGGCGGTTTCAATCCCACAGTTGTGGAGAAGTTTGATAACAAAACAGACGCAGACAGCTATGCGGCTCTTATGTGCCGCACAAAGCAACGCCGGTATATTGTACTCGAGCAAGTTAACAGAATGGGACGGCACTCCTCAAGAGAATGCATGACCTTAGCCGCTGCGGATAGAAACGGTTTAGGAGCGACACCTACAGCGGCGCAAATCAATAATGGTTCAAATTATAATAAGATGGTAACAGTAAACTTTATTACGGCAAAATCAGAAACTTTGTTTTTGAGCCCGACAATCGCAGTAGAAAAATTAGCTGAAAAGACAACAATTAGATTTGCTTTTTGGCACGGTGTGTTCAGTGTAGAGGTAAGTAAGAGCTACAAAACCGTAAAAGCTAAATAACATGGCAAGAAATGAAATGTTTGTAACGGTTTATAGGCTTGAAGTTGAGGCCACTCGAGAGAATTTGGACAGTATGGAGAACTTCATAGAAGCCATTTCGGATTGCGCTATCGTGTCCAACGATGAGGGCCATGTAGCTATCATAGTAGTGTCTTCGGATGCCTTAGGGACAACGAAATTGGCTAATATGGCACTCAAATTCTTTGGCAAGGAGGGATATAATATAAGTACTCTCGGACTCTTAGGGCCGTTTAAGAAATTCAATTGATATTTTTTAACATAAAACTTGGAAAAAAGTTCCCAAAGTGGCTCAATAATTCAAAAAAACATAGTATATTTGCAATATCAAAATTAAACAATAACATTTTAATAACAATTCAAAATTTACAGTGTTATGACAACAAAGAAATTTTCGCAGATTACAACGAAGAAGCTGAATGCTCTTTTGGCAACGGCAAGTGATGAAGACAAGAAGGCTATCGAGGCCGTACTCGCAGCTCGTGAACAGGCTCAGGCTTCAGTGTCAGGAGAAACACAGTCTGAAGTAGCAAACTCTGTACAGGAGTTCGAAGATACAGAAAATCCATTGACACCAGAAGAAGAGGCGGCTATCAAAGCAGCTGAAGAGAATGGCGGAATTAATCCTATGAGTAACAGTAGCAAGGCAACTCAGGAGAAAAAGCCAAAGATAACCGACGAGGAGCGTCACGCACTGGCCGAAGAGCTGAAGAAGAACGTTAACCACCGTTGTCAGGCAGTTCCTTTCAACACCGCAGAATGGGTTGACGGCTATATCGCCGGAGTGATTGAAGAGAAGCGCAGCAATAAGGTGCTTTATGCAATCAAGACAGACGACGGACGCCGCATTATTAAGGTACACGACAGTAATCTCGTTCGCATTCTGGATGAAGTTGTTGAGCCGGAGAAGAAAGCCCATGCTCGCAAAGCAAAAGACCCGGCAGACAAAGTTGAATGGACGCCGGAAGCAATTGCCGAAGAGGTTAACGAAGTTATAGGCAATGTAGGTAAAACGGTAGAATTTGAGAAATACCGCACTACAGACGAAAACGGTGAAGAGCACATTGAAATGGTAGTTGGCCGTATCGTGGCAATCATGCCTGACAAACGAGCTCAGCGCTTGCTCTACCGCATTTCAGTTCCGGCTCCTATCGAAGGCAATCCGCTTGCAACGAAGACTATGCACAAGGTTGTGAAAGCCGAGGGCATTAAGATTGCCGAAGAGTTCGACGAAGAAGGTGCACAGCTCAATGCCAAGTATCTGGAGCGCCGTGAGGCAGCAGCAACCCGCACTCCGCTTACTCCTCAGGACCGCGTAATTCGCTGCGAGGAGAATGTGAAGAAGGCAGAGGAGAAGCTGCAGAAAGCTCAGGAAGAGCTGGAAGCCAAAAAGAAACAGCTCGAGGATGCAAAGAAGGAGCTGGATGAATATCTTGCCGGTCAGGCAAATGGAGAAACTGCCGAAGCTCCTGCTGAGACTACAGCCGAAGAGGAGTCACTTGCATAATACAGCCACCTGACACCGTTTCTCCCATGGAGCCGTCTCGAAAGAGGCGGCTCTTTTTTTGCTGCATATCTAAGTATGCGGCTATTTTTGTATTATTGCGATTTATGTTAAAATATGTAAACTCATAGAAACATGCTTCTTTCGCGTTCTAGGACACTTTTATTTGAGAATAATAGTAAACTAAATCTATAAAAAGAAATGAGGAGAGAATGAACGAGAATAATGAAATTTCATATATTTTTGAGGCATTTAGAGCTCTATATTTTTATATTAAAGCTGCAATAAATCAGTGAAAAATTTTTATGTTAAAGTCTGTAAAACAGTGATTTATATCAAGATTATTTTGTACTTTAGCTTATAAAAGAACAAAAGTAAAGCTGTTAAAAAATGTTACACACTAGAACTCATAAAAGCCGCATGGCCATTATGATTAAACAGCTTATGCCTGAGTGTACAAGCTGTGTAGCTCGTGTGCACAGCGGACTATGCAGCAATTGTCCACATTGGACTCCGAATGTGATACAGAAGTTAACAGAAGAAATGGCCGAGAGAAATGTTGAACAAAAATAAATAATTGCAATATGGAAATAAATGAACAAGAGAATACCCAAGAGGTACAGCAAGAGAATTTGCTTGATGGCTCTCAGTCAGTTCAAGCGATGCAAGAAGGAAATGAACTGCCAACAGCTGTTCAATTAGTTCAGCCTCAAGCTGCTTTAGATGAAATAGCAGAGCTTGAGAAGAAATATCGTGAAACTATAGAACGGGAGAATAAATGAGCAATTTTGTTTTAGATTATAGCAAAAAGCAGACTTTGCAAATATCAAATGATGCTTTTTGCTTTTTGTATTATGGCGAAGAGCCATTAGACGAAGACAATTTGGAAGAAGCCAATGAGGTATCTGAAATGTTTCCCAATAATTTTTATATAGAAGATGATTGGAAAGCGGTTGATGACTCAGACCTTATAGAATGCACCTTTGTTCCGTATGTTGAATACCAAGCCGATTATGATGAATATGAGAACCTTACTAAATATATTCAGCAGCAAATAAAATGGCTTGATGCAAATCATATTAGAGTGTGGTGGTTTAATAACCAAACTGGAACGAGAGAATTACGCGGTGATTTTAAGGTTTATACCAATGAATATGGCCTTAAGTGTTTTCATACAGGCAATCAAGATGAGGATTTTGCGACAGGAAAAATGAGCTTGTATCTTTTGAAGAATTCCAAGGAGCGCATAGCTTAACAAGTGAACGAGAAAAATATAAGGCAGACTACAGAAAAGTAGTCAGCCTTTTTTACATTAAGCTTTCATCTTCTTCTATAACGAGAGAATAACCGACTCCTCGTATGGTTTCTATAGCTACTCGGTTATCCATTTTAAGCATATTTCGCAGCATACATATATGAACATCTAAGCTACGTTTATTAAAGTAGTTATCATCAGTCCATACTTGTTGCATAAGTATTTTCTTAGGTAATGTTTCATTTTTATAAGCGCATAGTAAAGCAAGAACTTGACTTTGTTTATTATTAAGCTGTGTTTTTACACTGCCTATAGTAAGAATTTTATCTACTGTATTAAACAGGTAATCGCCTATCTCATAAGATGGCTCTATACTTCTTACTCGCACACCACATCTTTTCAAAACAGCTTTTATTCTTCTTATAAGCTCTTCAATGTTATATGGCCTTATAACGTAATCATCTGCACCTTCATCGAATGCTTCAATAACATACTCATATCGGGCCTTGTCTGATACCATTATTACTGGTATTTTATCATCTGATTTGCGCAAAAATTTTAATGGCTTTAGCCTCATAGAGGCATCTGTTGTTTTATAATGGCTTAATATGCATAAGTCATAATTCTTTTCTCTGATTTTGATTAGTATATCATTCTCAGTTGAGGTTATTACTTGAAAGCCGTTATACACCAAATAATCTACCAGGATTTTACAGTCTTCATCTTGATAGATTAAAATTCTTGGCAATGCTAATTTAGTGTTATTACTTTTCATACAATTTCTTTAATTTTGTTTTGCAAATCGTTATATAGAACTTCATACCAAAATGGATTAAGTCTTAACAAGTCAAAGTATGAGTATACACCTTTTTGGTATATTAAAGAAGCATATTTAAGCTCTTTGTCTGTTCTTTTTTTAAGATGCTCATGATAGAACTTTATAGACTGGTCTACATTTACCAAGAATGGTGATTTATGCTCCATAAGAACTTTTTGCTCTGTATTTTGAGCAAAGTAATATGGAATATTAGGCATTGCCCAGAAAGTTAATCCAGCACCATATTCCTCACTTGCTTTATATAAAAAGCCAGGGCATGGACGAATTGAGTCAGGATATAAGCTTTTACATATTCTTAACCTACGTGGAATAAAAGGATTAAGTAAAGTAGTTAATCGCTTGTTTATATAAGTTGAGTATTTATCAACCATTCTTGTGTGTTCTTTAACAAGTGATGAAACTAACAGCTTAATCCTTTCATTTCCTATAGGGTCACTCAGGCGTATATATTCTTGCCTGAAAGCTTCACGCTGAATACGTATTCTGTCTTCTTTAAGCCGTTGAGACTTTTTCCTTTTAGCTTCTATGCTAGCCATTGCAGCTCTGCGCTGTCCCTCAGGTCCAAACAGTTTTACACCTTGGCAATTGTTTGGACCTAAACCGGTCCATGGCATTTTATCTCCGTATCTAGCTTCAATCTCTCTGTTTTCCTGCTCTTCTTCAGATAATTCAACATGCTCTTCTTCTAAGGTAATTTTTTCAATTGCCTCAGATTGAGCCTCTTGAATATCCTCATCATCGCTTTTAATTTCATCAAGAAATTCAAAGAATTCCTTTTCGGTTAAGTCTCCATATTGCTTAATATCTTCCATGCCACTTAAATAATGACTTGATTATATCTTTTCCAGCTTGCTTGTTAAGCAATCCAAAATATGCAATTGCAAGCATGAGTCTTGCTATTTTATGCAATACCCATGCTAATAGATATATAGGGAAATAAAGTATACCTACATGTCTCCATAAAAATTTAAGTACCTTTTTCATTTTCTTCCTTTTTAACCATTATTGTTTCTACTTTTTCTCCCTCTTCTACTTATTTTTTAACTCAAGATAGGTTCTATGAAAAGCTTCATCACCTATCCCTTTAATAAAAGTTCTAAGTGTAGAAGGATATTCATTTGTATCTATGGTTTTATCAACTACTTTAACATAGAGAGCCGCAAGAGCTTTAGGCCCAAATACTTTCTTTTCTTGAAGTCTCTCAATAGGACCTCTTTTGAATTGAACACCTGGATGCTCTGGATGCTCATCCATTATCTTCGTGCGAGTTAGGAATAAATCCTTAATCAAAGCCCCAATGTGCTTTTCAAACTGAGGCATTTGTACCACATCAATTACCTTTAAGTCTGCTACTTTCATTCTTCCAATTTTTTAAGCTGTTCTTTATAAAAATTTTCTTTCATATCCCAGTGCCTTTCATATATATGAAGGTCATGAGCAAAGTGGTAATATGTACCTATAGGCAAACCAAGCTCATCGGCTACTAACTGCTGAAGCTTAGTCCAGCAATATTGGTCATTGCAAAAGCCATAAACCAAATCATTGCTTCGCATGGTTACGCACATATCAAGAGTTTCAATGCCGGGCTTAATATCAAAGCCTACAGACAAAGTGCAAGGTGTATCATACTTATAGTCATCCTTCTCTTTGCCATCAAAGATTGTAAACCAAGCTTGACGAGTATCTTTATTCTCCTTGAGCTGTTCAATACATTTGGCCAATTGTTTATTGCGCATCCATTGCCAACCATAATTTGAATTGACTATGTTATCGCCTCCGTGCATTTTATCCCACATAGGAGCAAACTTTTTAATCTCTGCTACACTCCTATCGCCCGATATATACCAGGCATATTCACGCTCAGCATATCGTTCACTGAATTTACGCCATTCTGTTGTTATAACGCGCTGCTGAGGATTAAGTAAATAAAAACCAACATTGTAAACAGCTTTTGTTCCGACGTTAGTATTTACTCCTTGGCCTATAATAAAAGTGTATAGGTCTTCAAAAGCCTCAGTTGCATTTTTATATGATATATTCATAACTATTTTACCCAAATTTGTTTAACACTCCAATCGTATCTTTGCCGAGATATTTTAAAAGTCTCAGCCTGTTTGTAGGTATTAAAGTATCTTAGTAATTTACCTACTGAGTCAAATACTCCATATTGCATTTTTCCCATACTAATCCCATCCTCCTATATTATACATCGATAACTCATCATCTTTAGGTGTTGTATTTCTAATGGCGTCAAGTAACTTTTTCTTTGATTCTCTACAGAGGTTATAGCCATAACCCTTATACCGGTATGAGCGCTCCCAAGTAGATATTGGAAAAGGAATTTTGTTGTCTAGTACTAAGCGCTTTTGATGCAAGTGCTCAAAAAAATCTCTATGATATAGTAGCATATATTCCCAATGCCATTTATCATCGCTGTCATCAAAAGGAAAATCTTCACTCTCATCAGCGGGCATACTAGTCACATTATCAGGAACTATCTCCTTGTAATATGCAAACTTAGTAATGGTAAAGTCGAAATTATTCAGAATATCTTCAGGCGTTCCAAATACTGATTCAATAAGTTCTACCCACATAGAACTGCCTTTTTCTTGAAAGGCACAAGCCTTGTTATTTCTATATTTAAAAGTCCATGTGCCCTCTTCAACTAAGCTATTAAAGTGTGCAACAGCCTCACCAAAATCAGATTGATTGTGAAAGAAAATATCTACATCTTTCACTTTTTTCTCTTGAGAGAATGTTCTTAAAACAACCGCCAGCTATAAAGCCTTTATGACCTTGCATATATTGGTCTAAAAATCTGAGAAACCAAAAGTTTTCAGGTATATTTATTCTCCACATTATTCGCAGCATCTGCTATTTTTTCTTTGTCTGTCATACTATCAACTTATTAGTGTTACTGTTATAAACTCTAAACAACAATTCTTCAGCTTCCTCATTCATGGCATTGCAAATACTTATTGCTTCTTCCATAGATAAATCTTTAAGCTCTTCATCGTCATCATTAAAAGCAATTTCACCAGTTATTACTCTAATTTCAAACGAGTTGGTTAAAGCAAAAGCTTTAGCAGCATCAAGTGCTTGTATACATATATAATGTACGGCATCCCAGTATATGTATGATAAGGTATTTGAGCCATCCAGTATTTTGATATATAATTCTCTCAGCTTTTCAGGCTTAAACATACCTTGCTCATCCATTCGCTTATATTCAGCAAGCCATCTCCCATAACCATTTGTTGCTCTAAATTTGTTAGCATAAACTGCCACAAATCTAAGAAACTGGTCTGTATAAATGACCTCTGGTATTTCTACTGCTTTCTTTTTCATTGCTTAAAATTTGTATATTCTCGTGCGCTCTAGAGCGTGCTTAATTTTCTGAATATATTTCTTTTGCTTCATACTTTAAGCGCGATATTACGCGCGAGAATAATGCGTAAACAAATGCTATTTATCTTTCGTTAATAGCTTCCAGTTGAACCAAGAGCTCCATCTCCACGTTCAGATGAACGGCTGAAAAGCTCTGTTTCAGATACTTCCTCAAGCTCTTCATAAGACACAGGCACAAGAATAAACTGTGCTATCTTCATGCCTGGCTTAATATGAACTTTGGCTCTACCGACATTCACGACGTGAATATGTATCTCTCCCTGGTAGTCTTCATCTACAATTTTGGCACCGAGTATAACAATACTTTCAAATGCCTCTGCCTTTGGTGTTCTACCGGTTCCAAGGCATGCCCATTTAGAAGTTACTACCCCAGATTTGTCAGCAGCCATAAGCATATAACCCTCAGGAATTTCCATCTTAATGCCGGACGGGATAAGAACATCAGTTCCTGGATTGACTATAAAGCCTTTATTACCACCAAAGCTTGGAACGAAAAAATCAATTCCAGCGGCCTTACCAGTTCCGCGAACTGGAGACTTTACATTTCTTATTTTGCAAAATTTCATAAGCCAAATGTTTTAACAAGTTCTTTAGCAGCAATTATCATTGCGCTCTGCAATTTATCAGCCGCCTCTTTATTATTTCTGGCATATTCTGCCATTCCTGACTTCTCGAAAGCATCAGCTATTACATTCTCAATTCTGTTCATTCGGTTATCTGTATTGATACCAAATTTCTTGAGAAGCTCATGATTATAACCATACTTGATACCTCCATCAACCGGAGTTATCTTTGCTATTTCGATATGTGTTTGGCCATTTTTCTTTTCAGGAATTGTGATGACAATTTCCTGATTGGTTGTCATGCACATATCTGTGCACATATCCATCACTTCGCCAAAGTGGCACTTAAACTCACGCGGAGTTACTGAAATTAAACTTTTCATATCTGTTTTTTTTATTACATTAAGTCATCATCGAATAGGGTTAGCTGTTCTGGAGCTTTAGGAGCTTTTACATCTCCAGGTTTACGCTTCAGTACCCAAAGGGTATTACGAGCAACATCCGGGAACATAGGAGCCATGATATTGGCAATGAGGTTTGAGTCATAGTAATCCTTAAGAGCCTCAAACATCTTTTTCTGCCAGTCATTCATGAGAGGCTTGTAGTCCTTCATAGAGGCAAATGTACCAAACTTCTTTACAATAGTAAAGTGCTGAGACAATATGCCTTCAAGCTTCCAATGGTCAAACTCTTGCACATCAACTCCACGGCCATCGCCGGAGTCATAGGTGTGATTACCTGCTGCTCCTACTTCTGGGTCATAGTTAGGAGTTGAAAGGTAGTAAGTTGCGTTGTTATTGCCACACGCCTTAAAGTTCTCAAGGAACACGTGAGCATTCTGCTTTCCTACATGCTCAAGCACCTCAAATGTACATACCTTATCAGCATTGAATTGGCTGAAGTCCAAATCATGTTTTACAAGGTCTGCAACATAGAAATGGGCCCAAGGTACGTCTGCATATTTCTCTGTGGCTTGGTCGATTGTTTTTTCACGAATATCGATACCGATATATTCTTTCTGCTTGAACTTGTTTCGATACAAAACTTCAAGCAAGTTAGCTGCTCCGCAGCCGAAGTCCACGATTGACTCTCCGATTTTTGCTTCTTTTAAGATATGAGTCCAGCGTAAATAGTGTGCAAACTGGTCTCTGTGGAATACGTGACGCTCAAAGGCCTGGTCTGGTCTGAGGTCTGTTGTGTTATAAGCTTTTGCCATAATTATAAATTGTCACTGATTAAATTCTGTTGCTCTTGAGGATTGTAGGTAGTCATTCATTGAGCCCATATAAGCTACCGCATCAAGAAGATTATCTTCTTTGTGCTTATAGGCTTCGCGTGATAGTTTAAGAGCAATCATAGCTCTATACATTCCTTCTACTGGTATTTGTTCGTTATCAGGTGACATGCTATTATAAATAGCAGTAGCACGTCTCATGGACTCTATAAATGGTCCATACTGGCGCTCTTTTTCTTCTGAGCGCTCATTTACAATTCTGTTTGCTTCTTCTAAGATGTTAGCCATTGTTTATTAAAGTTTTAAGTTCTGCTTTTAGCCGTCTAGCGTCTGCTCCTCTAAATGTTTGAGCATTAGCTAAAAAATACCTCGCAATATCCCCGGCCGTATCATAATAATACATAGCATCTGGGTCAGTTGTGTCTAATGTAAGAAGCGCCTCTAAATAAGGTACTGCTCCAAAGTATACATTGAGCCAAGTTGACTTAATATCTCTGGCTATTTGCTGAAAAGTACGTTTATTTTCACTCATATTATTATCTTTATTTGGATATGCAAATATACTAATTTTCTCCGAGAATAGAAAATTTTTCCTTATAAAAATTACATATTTAACACTTCTTAACTTAGCCATATTCTGCTATTTTATTGAGTACTCTCTTCGCAGTATTTGCTTACACTCTTTGATTACATCATCATAGTTATCAAAACCGGCTGAAAAGGCATATCTTTATAATGGCTGCCACCTATTTGATTATCAAGTGCTTTTTCCATATCAATATACTTTACGTTGATGATTTTCAGGAATTAAGCCATTTGCTATTCTAAGCTCGTCCATAAACATTACAGAGTTGTAATGAGGCGGAAATGGCTTTACTATTTTATACATCGTATCTTTATGCATTACAAAGCCGTCATTTACAGCTTTTACATAACCAAGCTTTAAGAGCTTATAAAGATACGCAGTTTCTGAAGTTCTACCAGGCTCTTTGCCTAATAGCATCTCAGATGAGGTTACTGTTTTACCCACGTTGTTATTTACAAATTCTACAACTCTTGTAAATACAGGTGCATTTTTTCCGTTACGTCCCATGATTACATAAATTTTTTATATTTGTCAATTTTTGCTTTGATACTATCCATAAGAGCATTTTGCTTTCTATCCTTCGCTTTAAGGGCTTGTATTACATCTTCATCATGCGTACCTTTCATAATAAGATGATGCACAATAACTCCTTTTTGTTGGCCTTGGCGGTATAATCGAGCATTGAATTGCTGATATAATTCCAAACTCCAAGTTTGGCCAAACCAAACAATTATATTTCCACCTGCTTGAAGATTAAGCCCATGGCCTGCAGAAGCTGGATGCGCAAGCATTACTTGTATTCTACCAGCATTCCAATCTTCTATATCTTTGTTGGTTTTCAGCTCTCTTGGTTTATAACTTTTTAAGTGCTCAAGTATTCTGTCCCTATCAAACTGATAGGTCCATGCTACTAATACAGGTTGCCCGTTGGCATCTTCGACTATTTCTTTAAGAGCATCCAGCTTAATATCATGAATTGGAAACACATTTTTGTCTTCATCATAAACAGCTCCATTTGCAAACTGCAATAGCTTATTTGATAAAGCTGCCGCATTTACAACATTCACTTCAACTGGCTTTTGCACAAGCGTAACATTGCCATCTTCGTCTTCTTCCTCTACTGTTTCAACAGTATTAAGCAAATCGAGCACTTTATTCTTTTCAAAATCATCATATTGCTTTTTTATATCATCCGGCATTCTAAGTTTGATATAATTATCTGTGCGCAGAGGCATTTCAAGATAATCATCTGCTTTCATGCTTATGCAAATATCCTCTATTCTTTTATGAATGAGTTGCTCTGAGTCACTCATTAAATTATAAGAATATACGACATGACCATTTGTTTGACCTGGCCGGAAATACTTTTCTCTATATCTGGAAATAGTCTTTTCTAACCTATAACCTCTATCCATAAGATATATCTGAGGCCACAAATCAATAAGTCCATTAGGCGCTGGAGTACCTGTTAAACCTACTAAGCGCTTAAAATAAGGTCTTGCTCCGCGTAGTGCCTTAAATCTAACGGATTTATAAGACTTAAAGCTACTGAGCTCATCTACTACTACCATATCAAATGGCAACTTACCACCGCCATATAAAGCACACAACCACGCAACATTATCTCTTGAGATTATATATACATCAGCTTTTGTTTCCATAACAGCTGCTATGCGCTGTTTTTGAGTGCCTATTATCTTTGAAAAGCGCAAATGCTGCAAATGCGCCCATTTTTCAGCTTCTTCTTGCCAAACAGACTCAGCTACTCGCTTTGGAGCTATTACTAGAACTGAGTTTACTTCGCAGTAATCATTCATAAGATAATTTATAGCCGTAAGTGTAGATACAGTTTTACCTAAACCCATATCAAGGAATACTCCACAGAATGGATGAGTAATTATATGTTCAACACATGCTTTTTGATAGTTATGTAAATTACTTTCTGTCAGCATCATACTTTATGCTATTTATAAAATTGTTTACTCCTTCTATTGTATCAATAACTTCAACTCTAAAGCCAAGATTTCTGAGCTTGTTGTGCATAAATACTTGAATACGTCTTGGCTTTTGTCCAGTTGTTTTGAGCTCAACAAAAGCTATTTTGCTATGAGGCATTAAGACCATTCTGTCCGGTAGCCCAAGCAAGTTGTCGCATAAAAGCTTTATGCACATTCCACCATTTGCTTTTACTGCTTCAACTAATTTACGCTCAATTACTTTTTCACTTTCTATTTGTGCCATATCTTTTCATATAGATATTGTATTCTATATTATCAATATCAAAGATTACCTTAATAATCTTAAAATACTGATTAGAGTATCTTACATATGTATCGATACCCGGTATGCATTTTATGTTTTTTGAGCATATTAAAGTTGCTTCTTTTATGCTCTTACCTGTAAGCTGTTTATAAAAATTTACTATCATAGCCCAAGCGTTTTATATATTTCTTCTAACTTATCATGCTCTAATGTTCTTATATAATCTATCAGCTTATTTCTAAGCAGTACTTCTTTATTTTTTCTCAACACGTATTCATTATAAGCTTCTTCACTTTCAAATAATATAGCTCTGCAATTCCAGCCATTATGTGTATCAACTGATTCTTTTGTTATTTTGTCAAACCTAGAATAGTCTCTATGTACACTATCTATTGTTATGTATTTAGAACCTACACTTATTATGTTTGAATAGTGAGGGCGATTACGTGTATCTTTATACACTACATATACTTTATCTCCTTTTTTTCATAACAAACTATCTTTGCGTTTATAGTATTTTTGTTTTCCGTATAAAGGGAAGTTTTTAGTTGATGCTACAGCTTCCCATTCAGGCAGTGACCTAAGAATTTCATTAATATCTCTTGTGTTATACCTTGACATATCATTCTTTTCTTTACCAAGGCACTCACACCATATTTCTGCTATACATATAAAATCTTTTTCAGCTGTTCCATTTTTAGATAGAGGGTCTTCTAACCATCTTCTTCTATCATATAAGTCCATGCTATCCCAGCCATCTGGGAATTTTGTATTAAGATATTCTTCAATAATGCCTTTACGCTCATCTTGCTCTGAATGCTTATATTGCTCAATCTTAGCAATCATATCCTCTTCGCCTGTCATGTATAATGGCTCACCTTGCTTATACATTTCATAAGCTTCTGCCCATATTTGGTCTACTTCTTCATCTGTAAGTTCTTCTGCCACGTTTTTAGTAACATATTCTGGTCTTACATCAATTGGCAAAAAGCGTCTATTTCCTGTTGGGTCACGTAAGAAGTCTTTTGAGTTAGTAGTACCAAAGAATACACATTGTCTTTTATATGTTTCTATAGTTCTACCATAAGCAGGTCTAAATGAGTCCTCGCATTTTGATATATAATGCTTAATTGTTTCAACTTCTGCTTTTTTAAGACCTGAAAGCTCAGCTATTTCTACAAGCCATGCTCCTTGTATTTGCTCAAATGACTCTTTACCCTGTACTGTCGTAAAAGTATCTGAAAACCAGTTTTTACCAAGTTTCTTTACAAATGTACTTTTGTATGTGGCTTGAGGTCCTACTAATATAAGAGCTGTATCAAACTTAATACCTGGCTCGAATACCCTCGCAACAGCCGCCACCAACGTCTTCTTAATGGCGGCTCTAGTATAAGCGTTATCTTCTGCTCCAAAATAATCAATCAATAATGTATTAACTCTCGGTATGCCATCCCACTTTTGAGCACATATATACTCTCTTATCGGATGGAACTTTTTCTTTTCAAATTCAAGCGCAAGCGCGTCGTCCACTTTTTGACTTGACACAATGCCATAAACACATTCAATGTAATTACGAACACCAGAATAGTCAACATCACGAAGAGGCTCCTCAGTATCGACTTTACGCCATGGTAACGAACGTGTAACATATCTTTTATTATCAAAAATGTTTAGCTTAAATACATCTTTTAAGAATTGGTCATGCTGAATTATTATATTCAAGTTATTGGCAGAATTATCATATTCGCCTTTTGTATTAGCGTCAAGCTCTTCTGTCCATGAAGTATCATATTCTTCAGGAACTTCTGCTTTTGCTTCTTCTGCAAACTCGAATTTAGCTTCAGCAAACTTTTCTTCAGCAATATGCTTTTTTGTTGTAGAGTCCTTAGAGGCAAATTCTTCCATTGCCTTAAAGCTCTTTTTATCTTTGTCTTCTTTTTCTTTGCCTGTATCTAAATGGCCAAATTTATGTATGCGAACTAAGTCAAATGCATTACATAGTCTACCTCCAGCAGGGTCTGTTCCATGATGAGAATACGCAAATTTATCATCATAGACTATTAAGCCCGCAGCTGTAGAGCCATTTATATACGTATATCGCCCTTCTCCAGCTGGTGTATATACATCTGAAAGAAAAGTCTCAATAGCTTCTTGTATAGTATAAGTACGACAGAAAACACCAATTATGCCTTTTTTATCTTCTGGGTCTTCTTGCTTTTTGATAGCTTGCATTATTACATCTGTGCTATCTGTAGCAGTTGGCCATTCGCTCGTATCATGCCAATCATTATATAGCCCAAGAATATAATCGGCTTCAAGAAATGGTCCATCTTGATATTCAAAATAGTACTCAGCATCTGATGATACAGACGGCCAGAACATAAGTCTATTCACATCGAAAGTTGACGGGTCAAACAAATCAATATTTAAGTCTCCGGCAACTTTTCGTGCAATGGCTTGATATTCTTCTTGAGATACTTCTCTATCCAGTGGAATTATCAATCTGTGTCGAGGCTTTTCTGCGCATGACTTATGGGTTGAATGAATAACCGCAGCACAATCAAATAGCATTGTAAAGTCCCACCAAAAGTTCTCATGAGAAAAGTCAATATCCAATGTAATTAACTGGCGGTAAAGTACACTTGTTTTATCACGCCTACCATTTGTAAGAAATCCGCCTACAAATCCGCCTACATCTTTTATCTTACTTTGCTCTTCTTTTGTAGCACTCATAAACCGCTTATATGTTTCAGCGGTTACTACAGGAGTAGCTAGCTTTTGAACTAAATTGCTCCAAGTAGTTTTGGTATTTTTCCATACTTTACTTGAAACATTTAGTCCAACTGCTATGCTCAAATTTTCATCATATTTCAATTTATCTACTTGCATAAATACTAATCATTTTTGGTAAAAATCCATAACTCCTCCATCTGCATTAAGTGGAAGGTCTTGTGCCCACAAAGGTGGAGTTGACATGATTTTTACCAAATTATCATACCATAGCTGAGCATTCTCTTCTGGAACCTCTGTTATAACTTCATCGTGTATTGAACCCACAATTCCATATCCAGCTTTTTCCATTCTAAGCATAGCATCACCTAACAAATCTCTTGATACAGCTTGAACTATATTTTCTGTTAGTTTGCCGCCATAGGTGTCTATGCTTATCCATTGTTTTGTTGTCTGGTCGATGCCTCTATAGCACAAACTTCGAATTGGAACTGTAGAACGGCCTATTTTCTTATCTTTGAATTCAGGCTTATAATAAAATAGTTTTCTGCCTACAGGCAATTCTATTGTCATAAATTCACCGTCACAATCAAATATAACATTTTTACTAGTGCACTTAACGGCTCTGTGGTATCTTACTGCTTCTTTAGAAGCCTCATCAATCTCTTTCCACATATCAACTATATTAGGATTGGCCATGCGCCATTTTCGTACGAGCGACATCATTTCTGTGTCTGAAAGACCCATTTTATCACCGCCCATGCGCTTTAATGCGCCAAGACCTCCTTCATAACCTAATGCTAATTCGGATATTTTTGACTTGTCGCGAAGCACTGAGCCTTTTTTAATTTCAGACTTTGGTACTCCAAACATCTTTTCTCCAGTTGCTTCATAAATCTTACCGTCACCGTGAAATACATCTAATCGCCACTTTTCATCAGCGAGCCAAGATATAACTCTTGCTTCGATAGCTGAAAAGTCAGCAACTGCATATTTCATACCTTGTGGTGGTATAAGTGCTGTTCTTACAAGTTGTGAAAGAATATCCGCAACATCATCATACATCATCTCAACTGTTTCCCAATCGCGAGCTCTAATTAGTTCACGCGGTACTTCTATATGCGATATATGATTTTTTGATAAATTCTGCAATTGCAATAATCTACCTGCCCATCGCCCAGTTCTATTTGCGCCATAGAATTGGAACGTACCTCTAACTCTGTGGTCTTTCATAGCACAATTGAGCATAGCATAATACTTTTTAATTGAAGTTTTTGATAACTTTTTGCGTATATTAAGCAACTCAATTACATCTGGATAGTCTGCAAACTCTTTAAGCAGGTCAGGCATTGTTTCTTTTGAAAGTGACAATATAGCATTACTTGTTTTCTTTTCTATCCATTGCCGAATTTGTACAGGCGAATTTGGATTTTCAAGACCTGTTAATTGCTGAGCATGCTGAGTTAATATAGAAGTATAAGTATTATCTACTGCAATAGCAGACTCTGCTAACTCCATATCCACCAAAATACCTCTATCATTGATATTCTGGTCAAGTACGTACATTTCTCGCTCAATCTTTGGAATGATATAAGGCTCTAATCTATGAAATATCTCGCGCTCGGCCAAAACATCATATTTATTATACTCTTTATACATTTCCCACTTCTCAGGAGCATGCTCTGGATAATTGCGCGTACGCATTCCATTAACTCGAGTTGCTTTACACGGGCATGAAAAGTACTTAATAAGTGCTTTACCTGTATCAAGCTTCTTATCTGTAAGATTAAGAGCCTTTGATACACCATCCAATGAAAGTGGTAAACCGCAATATGCGGCTTTCACTGAAGTACAATACCACTGTTCTGCTGGGATGTTATAACCTATTCGCTTAAAACTAAGTCGCTCAAATACTGCATTATGAGCAACTTTTACACGCTCTGGGTCAAGTAATGCTTCTTCAAACTCTTCAGGCATTTCTTCACCTTGAGCTAAATCGACAATGATAACTGGCCCGTCATCTAATGCATATCCTATAATCAGTATCTCAAAATCTGGTGACTCTATATATTTATAGGCACCAGAGTCTTTAATATCTACTGAGGAAAATGTTTCGACGTCTATGAAAAGATATTTCGCCATTATTTCTTATTTGATATTATAAAATTAGGAGTATAGGCGGGATTCGAACCCGCATAACAGGCACACAAACCAGTGGCGCTCTGTGGTTTTACCATTAAACTACTATACTTGCTGATGCAGAGAGGAAATTACATCAGCTCATCATCCCATTCGTTCTCGCCTCCGAAGTCTTCTTCAGCAGTAGAACCACCGGCCAACATCTCACCGTCTTCAAGCTTCTGAAGATTGTTCAGTCCAGCTGCGATGCCTTTGGACGAAACATTGAAGGCATAGAAGTTGATTGATGCACGGCCATAGCAACCACTGTAGAACTCCTCTTTCTCCATGATAGGATTGAGGTCCTTATCTACGATGCTCGGCTTGCGCTGGCTGTTGGCATTGATGAAGTACATGCCTTCGAATGCCGGGTCATCACCGCGCTCATCGTCGCCATCACGCAGAGGCAACTTGAGGTTTGAAGGTATCTTGCCGTTCTTGTCTGCAAGCTTGGCTTTACCTGCCTGTTTAGCTGCCTCGATAGCCTTGTTAATCTTATCAAGGGTCTTTGCATCATCTTTCGGGATAAGAATGCAGATATTGTACTTAGGTGCATCGCCCTCGTTCATAGCCGTAGGCTCGAACACGTTCACGTAGCAAAATCTTACTTTGCCGGTTACAACTTTTGTTGAATTTTCCATTTTACTTTAATTTTTAGTTGTTATTACTTTTTCAATAATTGCCCAATCAGGCAAATAGTCATTATTCTCCATTATCTGCAAAATCTAATTGTGCTTGATTATAACCCATCGCTGGTCTTTTGTCTTCAAGTGGTACAAGAGTAGGTTTGCCTTGAGGTTTTACAACCACATCAGATAGAATTTCTTCAAAGCGCTTTTTGCCTACTATCTTCTCAATTGAAGTAATTGGCTTAAGCTTCATGCTGAAAATCTCATCTTCTGATAACTCAGGGCAGCGAGCAAAGATTGCATTTGAGGCTTGGTCTTCATCAACCCATTTGCGTCTGCCTATACCCTCAACTAGCTTAAGACCTGGCCATTGCTTATTCTCTTCTATAGCTTTTTTCTGTGCATATTCTGCGATAGAATTAGCCCATTCTACAAGCTTAGGAGTACGGCGAACAATATCGGCAATCTCATCATCTGTAAGAAGCTCGGGTTCAGCAAATTCATTCTTTGCTATTTCCATTTGCTGCTCATACAACTTTCTACATTGATTGCGCACAGCACAAAATCTACACCAATCTCCAGCATTGAGTTCTCCTTTACCTTCAAATGCAAGTTCAGCTCTTGGTCTAAGCTCCTCTTCTGCCCATTTACGGAGTTCTTCGACAGATATTTGCCAACTTGATATACTGTTAATGCGAGGCTGTATAATAGTCAATCGCACTTCCGCTATATCATACATTGTATCATATTTCTGCAATGCTCCAAGACCATAAAGCATGAGTTGTTTATTCCATTCAGCATATACTGGAACACCTTTTCCATATTTTAAGTCAATAACTTCCATAAGGTTGTCATTGATAACAACACAGTCAGCTGTTCCAAAGCTTTCAGGCACATATTCTGTCAAATCGAGTTTCTGCTCAATTTCCATGACAGCTAACGGATTTTCAGTTTTTGCTTCAGCTAATTGAGCTGCACAATAATCTGTATAAGTCGGAATTACATCAAGCATTTCCTCATTAAACAGCTCATTTGCCATTATCTCTTCAAGGCGTTGGTCAAAGTCTTGCTCGCTAATATCAAGCAAAGTATCACGCCTAATATAAAGCTCTGAGAGCTCATGAGCCAATGTACCTTCTTGTGCATATACAGAGCTTTTCTTTTCTCCGTATTCATCTTCAAGCTTTGCAGATGGAGTACAATTAAGCCATCTTCCAGCTCCAGAAGCCGAGAGGAGTGCATGACTCCTCTGGCTATGCTTCTGTGGTTTAGTGCTGGTTGTTTGCTGCTTCATAATACTTTCCATATTTATCATATCCTACTGTTACCTCAGTTGCTCTGGACTTTGTAATAAATCTGGCCATAGAAGAAAGTAAAGCTGAGCATACTGCATGCAATGCAGGATTTTGTTTACGGAACTTGATTGCTGCTTGTTGCAGCTTCTTTTGATTCGCCATTACAGTGATTCTAAGAAGTTAAACATTTTGTCATACTTGGCCGGGTCAAGCTTTGTTACGCTTGGGGCACCAAGCTCATTGAGTTTCTGCTTGATTACATCGCGATGCTCGTTCACCTTCTTTGCAAGCATTGCTCGCACATCCTCTATGCTCTTAGAGGCAGAAGAAGCAGCCTGAGCAGCAGGTGCTCCAGGAGCAGGAGTAGCAGCGGGCTTTGTTGGAGCAGGTGCTGCAGCTGGAGCTTGAGGCTTTGGGGCCGGAGCGGGTGCTGGCTGAGGAGCCGGTTTAGCAGGTGCTGGCTGAGGAGCCGGTTTAGCAGGTGCTACAGGAGCAGGTTTCTGAACTACAGCAGCAGCTACTTGAGCTCCACTTGGAAATCCTGTTGCAAACAGTGACTTAATGAAATTCTGCGTATTTTCTGACAGGTTTACGCTAACCTCTACGGAAATTTTAATTGCTTCCATTTTCGTAAGTTTTAATGAAGTTATCTAAATAGTTAATAAACTCGTTTACTGTCATATCTGGTACGTTTGAGAGCTTTTGGTGGATAAGCTCATTATTCTTATATATAGATACGTACACGCCTTTATAATTCAGTTTTACTTTATATTCGCCTTTCAGCATTGTTAGGCATCCATCTTCGGATGAACCTTTCCAAGTATTTGCTGAAAACAAATCAGTTACTAGCACGCCAATATGATTGGCCAATCGCTCTAACTGTATAACATCCAAATTGGCTTCGCCCTTTAACACACGGTCAAATGCCTGTTTCGGATATTTAACAGTAGGAAATAACACTTTCGCTAAATCTTCTGTATTTAGCTTGTAGTGCTCAATTACATTACCTATATTAAATTGTTGTTCCATATTTTGGTGAATTTTATTATCTTATTTTCGATATGCAAATATACAAACTATTCTCGAAAGAAAAAAATTTTCCATTATTTTTTGAGAATTTATTTGTTAAAAATAATTAAACAGCAATTTTAGTGCGGCTTTGAAATTGCTGTAAACAAAGAAACAATAAAAACAATGCCTCTATATATTTCAAACTTAATTTCTTAATTTCCGATTAACATTAAGGTTAATAAGAAATATCGGCTTTTAATACGAAAAGATTTAATGAAATTATTGTTTCTTTGTTTACAGTATATATAAGTAATTAATTTTGAGCACTTTAGGCGTAAACAATGACTTGTTTATATTGTTTCTGTTGTTTACCGCTTTATGAAGTATTTTGCACACAGCCATATAACTATTAAAACTATGGCAGCTATTAGGTATTCACCCATATTAATTTTTATCTTTTGCCATTTAGTAAGTTGAGCTTCTACAGGATACACGACCTGGATTGTATCAGTCTTTTCGCGCCAAAGAGTATCATGTTTTTCTATATATTTATATAGATATTTGTATTTACTCAAATATACAGTATCGCCTTTGTGCTCCACATATATAGAGTCTCTATGATATATACTATCAATTTTGATTTGTGAAATATACGTAGTATCTCTTTTAATCGTCTCTACAGGTACATATTGAATTGACTTACAGCCATATAACATAATGGCTAAAAGTATAAGCACAATTATTCTCGTTAATTCTCGCATAATTTCGTATTTTTATTTATATTCTATTATAATAAATATAAAAGCCATTCTCGGAATAATTTCTTATATGCGAGAATGGCTTTAATCAGTTTTAGAGGTCTTTATACTCATGTTTTGCATCAAAGCTGGGACAAGCCTTTGCAGCAAATTCTCTGTGTCCATGTATGGTCGCATTTGGATATTTTGCTTTAAGTTCTTTGAGCAATTTGAGCAAAGATTGCTTTTGAGCATCAGTGCGCGTATCTTTCGGTGTTTTACCATCTTTGGCCACTCCACCAACATAGCAAATACCGATTGAGTTGGCATTTTGACCTGAGCAGTGAGCTCCGATTACATTTTCGTCTCTGCCTTTATGAATAGAGCCATCAAGCTCAATTACATAGTGATAACCAATATCCTTCCAATGATTGCCATTAACATGCCAATCTTTGATGGTTTCGGTTTTAACGTCTCTACCTTCAGGCGTTGCAGAGCAATGTACTATAAGCTTATTGATTTTTCTCATTTCTCTTTGTCATTTAAGGCGATTATTTTTGTTATCTCGTTAAGTATTTCATGGCCTTGCTCTGCAGTGGCTGCTTGCACAATCTTCTTTACTATATCAGGTACATCTGCGGCATGAGCCTTTTTGCGTTTACTGTTTTCCATAACAGATTTACCTTCAATATAGATTACAGCTATAGTGCATAGAATTGTTGCAAACGGTACTATATAGAATGATAACAAGCTTCCCAGTATATCAAACATAAGAGCAAAAAGCATTAGCCTTACATAATCGCCTATCTTCGTAACAGTTCTACGAAAACCATGCGACATAAGTGCTTGGCCTAATGCTTTTGCTGTAGTTGTTCCACTCCAGAAGTCCACAATACTACTAACCACCATGAAAAACCAGCAAACTAGGATTATGCCAACTCTAATAGCTATGAAAAACATGAGGGCATCGATATTCTTGGCTTCAATGAGTTCTAGCATAATCACACAAATTTTTCCCAGTTAATACTTATGGCTTTACCAATTGCGTCAGCAGTCCATCTGCAGAAAATCATTCCCTCATAGCCATCAGGGTCATTTGCTACTTTATAAGCAGCTCTGAGGCATGATGCTTCATCTTTTAGAGGGTCTGGATAGAGGTCTGCGTAATACATATTGGCAAGATATGTTGCATCTCCATGTGTTACATGGCTAGGAATTGTAAGGCCAAGGCTTTCCATAGACTTCTTGACTTGAGAAGTTGTCCATGTGTGCTGTTGGCCATTTGCATTTTCCATCATCTTGCTTACGTACTCTGCAAGCGCATCTGTAAAATGATAGCCATGCTTTTTGACATACTCTGAATATCCTTTTGCGGACATAAGAGCATTGGCTGTTTGCTCATAAGGCAAATCAAATTTAACCTTATGTTCACCATGCGGAGTAGCTATTCTGCTTTCTACTACCACATCTTCATCATCTTCGTGCTCCTTATCATGATGGTCGCACGAGTGATGCTTTACTATGATACATCTTAATCTGTGTCCCATATTAGCTCATTTTCTTTATGAAGTCAGACATCATTTTCTTCAGCTCATCTACTGAGCCTTTAACACCAGTTACGGTTTCCTCAATAGCACTAAAGCGCTTTTCGGTTTCCTGTTTCTCCTTGTATACAGGATTGAGCTCTGCAAGCAGAGAAGATGACTTCTCAAGTACTTCTTTCTGATGGTCTACTGAGGCCAATACCTGTTCAGCAGTATTCTTCATAGCCTCAATTTCACTTGCCAAGCTCATCTTATCTGTAGACAAAATAAGATTACCAGCATAAGTAACTGAAAGGCTTTCAGGAATTACATAGGTTGCTGTTTTCCCATTTGCTTCAATGGTAATATCAATCACCATCTCGGTCTTTCCAGTTTTCTGGTTCATCTCCATACGAGGAAACGGCACCTGAACTGCTTTGCCTTGTGTAAGGCTCAAATCCTGCTTATTGAGAATGTATACAGGATAATTCTGCTTAATATCTTTGAATAGCATAGCTTTATATATTTAATTTGAACGAATGCAAAAAGAGAGTGCCCGAGAAGGTATAAAACCTCCTCAGGTACTCTCTAATTATTTACGCGGTAGTCGAAATAGTTACTGTCAGAGAACTATTGATTGCATAGCAATTGGATTTTCCGCATACTATTTTAATCAGACCCTGAGTCATTCCGAGCTGAGCGATAGTGACAGATGCAGGAAGTGTCGTTATACCCTGGAATGCAACCATGAAGCGCTCATTGATTACCTGCGTCTCAGCCTGACACTTACAAGCATTAGGCGTAGTAATCGTGATAGTTGCTACAATAGGCACGAATACAGTTGTTCCATTAAGAACAGGTGTTTCATTCCTATAGGTAACAGTCGCAAATGGCTGATTGGTAGAAGTTGCGCAAACGCAGCGACACAATTTCTCCTTGAATGTGGCCAAGAACGCAGCTTGATTTGCCACAGGAGCAGCGGCTAAGCCTACCGGCGATAATGTAACCATAATCTTTATAGTTTAATGGTTAAACATTACTGGCCACAGCCACATCCGCAGCTATTGCCACATCCACAGCCATTACCACAGCCGTAATTGCCGTTAAGGCGATTAAAGCGCTCGTTAATCAGATTGTTCTGACGCTCCTGAGACAACTGGAATTTAAGGTCCTGAATTTGTAGAGCCTGCTCATCTTTCCAGTGATTGTTCAGCGTATCGATAATGCGCTGAGTGTTATCCTTGCCGGCATTGAGAATGTCGCATGTCTGTCTCTGAGTTTCAAAAGAAGACTGAGCGAAGCCCTGAGTGATAGCCTGACCAAGGTCACGCGGTCCATTGCGAAGTTCACCAGTGTCCTTGCAGTTCTGAAGCTGAATGTCAGCGCGGAAGTCTGCAATCTGCCTCTGTGTCTGGCAGCAACAGTTGTTAAGAGCCTCAATGATACGGCAGTCACCAAGGTTAACTGCGTTGATAACACGCTCAGCAGAGAAGCCAACCTGGCCAGCAACTTGCTGGATAGCAGCCTGAACATCGCAGCAGCACTTCTGAAGAGTGTTGAAGTCAATGTTAAGCGTCTGAGCCAGCTGGCTAAGAGCAAAACCATCGCCCTGAATAGCAGACTTAATGCAATCAGCATTCTGGTTGTCCTGCAACTGAGTGCGGATAGCGTTGAGCTGAGCCTGAGTTTCGATACCCTGTGTAGCAACGCCCGCACCGTTTCCATCCCCAAAACCGAAGCCTCCATTGCGGAATAGGGCCAGGAACATAAGATACGCAAAAGGATTGTTCATCCAGTTGTTCATACCTCCGCCCATCATGGCGGCCATAGGACCCCAATCGTCTCTGCGGTTATTACCTGCCAGAATGGCTGCTGCTAGAGCGTTGTCATTGTCGCCTCTGTCGCAACAATAGATTTTTTCTGTAACTTCTCCCACGATTTTGAAGAACTTAGAAAGTTAATAAAAATGTTAATTGTATATGCAGACGCCTCTCTAGAAAAGGCGAAAAGCATCATTCATATTTTAGTGAAACATATACTACCTCAATTCCTTTTGTATCGGAGTAGATTTTCACTTTTGTATTTTCTGATGTACCAATTTTTACAAGTTTAATAGGAAATCTTACTATCTTCCAATGAGTATTAACTCTTTCTGAAAGGGTGCTTATATTTTTTGAAGATACTCCTATATCTACTTTAATTTCATTATAGTCAAATGAGTTTTCTGTAATCTGGCCATCTGCTCCATCTGAATAAATTGGTGGAAAATATCTACACCAAATTTCCAATATAGCTTTTCTAGAGCCATTTTTAATTTTAGATGTAGGTATTGTATACTCCAAAGATACTGCATCTGTAACATCAACTTTTGAAGAACATCCTACTGGATATGTGTTAGTTCCATTTTGATGCTCATATATATCTGTAGGTGTTATATTCCAATTTTGGTCTACTTCACCAACTGTTCCAAATGTATTTGATGGCAAAAGCTCTTCATTATCATTTACGTAGTTAGTTTCAAAAGGAATTATGCTACGATGATAACCTTTAGATATGCCATCATTATATTTAATGCTTAAATCAGAAATTGTAAAATCTCCATTTTCACATACTACCAAGAAGTCAACTCTATCTGTATAAACAGAAGAGCCAATTAAACTCGCAGGAATTGGATATATGCCTGACTTATCTTGTAAAATTTCAACCCAATGTCCTCCTGTATCTTTAGCTAAATCACCTTGCAGATAACCCACAGCTCTATACGAATACGAGATTGAAGCATCACCTGAACCACTAACTCTAGTCAAAGTACCACCAGCAGTAGTAGATGTATCAGCTGGAGAGCAGAAAATTGCACCCTTAGCATCTCCATCACCAATTCCTTCTACTATGCCGACAACAGTAAACTGCTTAGCATTGTTATCATTAGAAGCTGTATATACATCTCCTATATTAGGCGGAATAACCAAATCAGTATAATCGAACCGAGTATACTTAGTATTGCTAGGATATGGCGATGCCATAGAATTTTTAACATATACTTTTATGCTTCCGGTGTGGTCTTTAAGATTTAACGCCAAATAGCTTAATGTATCAGCTAATACAGGTAATACTGCACTTATAAGACAGGCATTTGTAAATGATATAGCTGTTTTTTCAATAAGTTTTTGATATTCAGATGCTACTTTAGAATTTGCTGCATTAGTACAATTATCCACCAACGCTGAATTATTCAAAGCAGAATGCCCTACAAATATCTCCTTAAACAACTTTGCTCTCTCATAATTCGTATTAAACATGAGATTATCAAGGTCAGAAATATCTGTATTACGAGGTCTAAAAAGTTTTATACTCTTTGCCGGTCTTTCAAGGCCAAGTAAATACTTTTCATAGTTATCTGACTGTATAGCATTTGCTCTACTTCCTGGATGAGAACCACCCCAAAATGGAGCATAATCTTTACTGCCTCTTATTAAGTCTACATACGAGGCAATATCCCAAAACATCAATCCATTTTTTCTAGCAATATCCTCTAAGCCTGACCTTACACCTATTTTGCTATCTTGCGAATTTCCAGTATGATACTCTGTGCACACAATAGGTTCTGTTCCCAGTCCCTTAGTTACATTGATAATGTTTTGCAAACACTCAAGAAATTGGTTTGTATTCATAACCTTAGTATCATTTGTGTAGCAACACATCATAGTAAATTTAGGCCTGTATCTTGCGAAAGGAATATTTCCATAAATAGGAGTGTTTTGACGAATAGCATACAATCTACCATTATACACATCTCCAGATTGTGCAAAATTCATAAATACATAATCTGAAAAAAGTGACATCTTATTGATATATGCTTTACCCTTAACAGTGAAATGAGACTCAGTATATGAGTCACCTATTATGGCTATTTTGTCTGAGTTTTCAATAGTAATCTCAGAATACTCTGGGTCTGATATTCTACCTCCAGCTTGTGTGACGACATTAAATGTTACTTTAACACTATTATTAGTAGTACGGCTATTTATTCCCCAGTATTTTGCGCCAAACGCTATTGGAACTTCAGCAGAATAATCTTCGCTGTTTGAGTCGGCTATTACTGCATCTAACACTGTGTCAGTATCATCACCCCAAAACAATACGACTACTTTGCCTGGTAGTGCTACATTGATATGGTTAATTGACATCTTGGTAGCATTATCTGGTATAGTATCTTTATTTCGTCTCCATTCTTTTAAGGAGGTGCTAATTTTGCCTCTTTTGTCAATATAAAATTCACCGTTAACCCAGTTAATAGCAGGTTCAACCTCTTTTTGCCCAAATAGCGACAATACATTATCGCTCAGCATAGGTATATCTATTGTTCTTATAAGTGAATTATTAACAATTTGTGCGTCAAATGCTGTAATAACTCTATGGTTTACAACTACTTTAGCAGCTTTACCAGCATAAATAACAAGTTTGTCTATATGGGTAACTCCATCATCAGCAATTACTTTACTAATTATATTGTCATTTTTATCTAATAGTAAATATAGAACTTTTCCATCACTAGCAATATCCAATCCTGTGACAACTATATTATTATTATTATTATTGATAGTTTCAACAATCCAATTATCAATTGGCTTTATTTTTACAGGGCCGCCAATTGCGCTACTTGGATTCAAATAACCTGAGACAGATGAATAATTAGCAAAAGCCACTGAATACTCAGCTAAAACAGAATTTATGTTAGTGGCTTTCATAATCTCAGAATACTCTGGGTCTGATATTTTGTCGAAAGACATTGAAGTAATGAGCTCATCTGCATCAAAGTTTTTAAGCAGACTAGCAGGTATTTTTCCTCCTATTGTTCCAGCAAGTATAGCGGTATAGCTTGTTGCCTTAGTATTTGTTTTTAACTTGCTATATCCATAATGGGTTGCTCCATTAGGTGCAGTTATTGTAAATGACGTCCCACTTGAAGTAACAACCTGAGCAAGCATAACAGCGTCTTCATTAAAGAACACTATACCAATTAAACCCGAAAGTGGAATGTTACAGTGGTCAATAAATACATACTTTCTACCATTCAATGCAGCTTTACAGTAAGAATAACTTTCATTCTCTTTAATAGCTCCATTTGTGGTATAGTGCCCATTTTCAGTCCATACCTCATTGGCTGCGTTAGAATTGTAATATGCACTGTATTGAAGATACCTTTGGACATCATACTGCAAATCCTCTATTGCTGTATCATATATGGAATTATCATGCTCTAATGAAGGATTGGCAAAACTCGCAAAGTTATTAGAAATAACTAAATACCTGTCATTATCATCAGTTACTATCGTTGTTTTGTAATTATTTCCACTATGATGATACTCAGCAACATTCAAATCAGCATCAAATACGACAAGATAAGAATTATTAGATGCTTGATATGTTATTGTGTAAGTACCATTTTTTGGAAGAAATATAAGGTCAGAATATCCATAGCTATCAGATGCTTGGTTTATTTGGCCATCACTACGCATAAAACCACCTCTTGTAAAAGGAATAGTTTCTCCGCCAAATAAAACAATTCTATTATAAAGAGCCATGGCTCTTGCTTTTTTCAAAGAATTAGTAATTGCTTTTTGGCTCATAGTTATTTGGTTAGAGTCTCCTTCTTCTATAGCAGCTTCATAAACCAATAAAGTTTGCCAAGTTCCAGCTTTGTTATACAAAATGGCTAGCCCAGCATTTTCTATTTCTAGGCCACCAAAATTTGAATACACTCCTGACTGAGTAGCAAAATAGAATACAGGGCCATCTGGACTACCTGGGCTAGTTTCAGGAGTAGCAATGCCTATAAAAGTTGCATTTTCTCCTACTGTGTTTATTATGCTATTAAGAGTATTTTGCAATACCTGCCCTGTTATTTTTTGACTACCATTAGTTTTAATTACATTGGCAACAGCTGCTTTTAATGTAGACCAATTTGCCATAATTATCCAATTTTAGAATGAGACAACTCGGAAAGACCTTCTTCTTTGCTAAGAAGTAAAGTATAGTTACCGTCAAATGTGGTAAGATAACATGTTACTATATCATCAGATACCTCGATATGAGAAAAATGAAGAGTAACACCATTATTATGCGCACAAACACTAGAAACTTCATTTCCAGTTATTGCATCAATAATAGCATTTATTTCATCTTGCTCGTCCACAATCTTGTATGTAGTCTTATCAAGGTCTTCTGTCTTATCGCTTGATATGTGAACTGTACATGGCACATGCTTCATAAGCTCTATAGCTAATTGAGTTAAAGCTATAGAGCTTGCATTACCTTGCTCAGAGATACTTTGCTGTATAAATTTATTTAATTCGTTTCTGGCCATATCTATGAGGTTTTATAATCGTCGTTAAAGTCATTATTGAAGTCTCCACCTGCTAGCTCTGGAGTATATCCACCTATATTTGCTATAACTGTGTCGGTCTCAAACTCACATTCTACAGAAGCCA
>OLJF01000396.1_pt1 | contig 50245 bp, 50 predicted proteins | sample 1609751 | NCBI WGS metagenome assembly OLJF01 (sample SAMEA4350171, study PRJEB24818) | metagenome | biome: human; feature: gut; material: faeces | place: Denmark | collected 2013-09
ATTCTTGGCCGCCTGGGGACGGCTGCCGCCCTCCTGGGGCCGGTCGCCGGACTTGCGGCGGCGGCTGCGGGGCTTTTCGTCAGTCTTGGTGGCCTCCGGACGCTTTTTCTCCGTCTGGCGGGGCTTTTCGGCCTTTTCCGGGGCCTTTTCCCCGGCCTGCTGGGGACGGCTGCCGCCCTTTCTGCGGCGGTCGTTCCGGCGGCGGGGAGGACGCTCCTCCCGGGCGGGGGCGTCGGGGTCAAAGTCCGCGATGACCAACGGCATGGGGACCTCCTCCTCGGGCCGCTCCTCCACATACCGCTCGGGCCGCTCCTGGGGCACCTGGATGCCGTCACGGCTTCCTTTGCCGTTGCGCAGGACGCACACCTCGCAGTTGTGATAGCACCGGGGGGAATCCGGCTTTTCGTCCAGCCGGACCTTCATGGTCTCCCGGAGCACGTTCACCTCGCACACGTTGCCGAGGCCGTCGGGCGTCTGGACAAAGGAGTCGTTTTTGGGCATGCGCTTCAGGGCGTCCTCATAGGCGTCCTGCTCGTATTTCAGGCAGCACATCAGCCGCCCGCAGGTGCCGGAGATTTTGGTGGGGTTCAGGGACAGGCTCTGGGTCTTGGCCATTTTGATGGACACCGGCACAAAGTCGTCCAGGAACTGGGCGCAGCAGAAGGGCCGGCCGCAGATGCCCAGGCCCCCCAGCATCTTGGCCTCGTCCCGGACACCGATCTGCCGCAGCTCGATGCGGGCCCGGAACACGGAGGCCAGGTCCTTTACCAGCTCCCGGAAGTCCACCCGCCCGTCGGCGGTGAAGAAGAACAGGATCTTGTTCCCCTCGAAGCTGCACTCCACCCGCACCAGCTTCATCTCCAGCTTGTGCTGGAGAATCTTCTTCTGGCAGATGTCGAAGGCCTCCTTTTCCCGGGCGCGGTTGTGGGCCGCCGTCCGGTGGTCGTTCTCCGTGGCCACCCGGACCATGGGCCGCAGGGGCTGGATGACGCAGCAGTCGTCCACCGGGTGGTTGCCCATGGTACACTGGGCGTATTCCAGGCCCTGGGCCGTCTCCACGATGACGTGGTCCCCGGTCTGCACCTGCACGTCGCCGGGGTCAAAGAAGTAGGTTTTGCATCCGCTGCGGAAGCGGACGCTGATCACAGTTGTCATATGGTTAAATCCTTTCGTATATCCGTATAGCTCATGTCTCTCACAGCAGCTCCTGCCACCCGGCGCACAGGGCTCCCAGCACATGGCCCACGCCCACGTTATAGCGGCACTCCAGGCAATAGCGCTTCATCAGCTCCGTCAGGCCCCGGAGCTGCCGGACGGTAAGGCCCCGGCGCAGCTCCTCCGCCCCGGGGATATCCGCCGGGTCCGGTTTTCCATAGGCGGCCAGCAGGGCCTCGGCGGCGGCGCGCCATCCGGCCTCCAGCAGCTGCTGCAGCTGCTCCCGCTTCAGGCGCTTGTTCTCCAGCCCCACTAGGTATTGGCTCACCGGCAGCAGCTGTCCGCTGGCAAAGACCCGGCACAGGTCCCGGGCGGTGTCGTCCCGGGCGTCCTCGTCCCCGCCCCGGAGCTTCCACTCCACGCAGCGGGAGCGGATGGTGGGCAGCAGGGTCGCCGCCGTTTCCGTGCAGAACAGGAAGGCCGCATAGGGCGGACCCTCCTCCACCAGCTTCAGCAGCACGTTCTGGTCCCGCTGGTTCAGGGTGTCGCAGTCCGGGAAGATATACACCTTGGCGGCCCCGTCGTTGGGCCGGATATAGGCGTCCTGCCGCAGGCTTCGCAGCAGGTCCACCGGCAGCTCCCGGTGGTCGGGGTCCTGCACCGTCTGCACGTCCGGGTGGATGTCCTCCATCACCTTGCGGCACTGGCGGCATTGCAGGCAGGGCCGCCCCCCCTCCGCCTGGCACTCCATGGCGGCGGCGGCGAAGCGGGCGGCGGCCATGCGGTCCCCGCTGCCGGAGAAAATGATGGCATGGGGCAATGCGCCGCCCTGGGCGGCCCGGCGCAGGCGGCGGGCCAATGTGCTGTTTTCCGGCAGAAGCTGCCCCATGGTCCGCCCTCCCTTCCATGGCCGCTGTGATGGTCATACAAACCGATTCTATAAGTATAGCACACCCCCGGGTTCCTCCGCAAGGCGCAGGCGCGGCTTTTCCACAAAAAATAGTTTCCTGTCGGGAGAATATTCCCGGTAATTTTCGGCCATAATGGCAAAAAGATTCCTTTTTGTGAAAATCCTCTTGCTTTTGGCGGGGGATGTGCCTATAATGAGATGTTCGTAACTATATTTTATATACGGAGGGAACTAAATGAGTAAGAAGTATTGCTATCTCTTTACCGAGGGCAACGCCAAAATGCGCGAGCTGCTGGGCGGTAAGGGCGCCAATCTGGCCGAGATGACCAACATTGGCCTGCCCGTGCCCCAGGGCTTCACCATCACCACCGAGGCCTGCACCCAGTATTATGAGGATGGCCGCCAGATCAACGACGCCATCATGGCCGAGATCATGGAATACATCGAGAAGATGGAGAAGATCACCGGTAAGAAGTTCGGCGATCACGAGAATCCCCTGCTGGTCTCCGTCCGCTCCGGCGCCCGGGCCTCCATGCCCGGCATGATGGACACCATCCTGAACCTGGGCCTGAATGAGGACGTGGTGGACGTTATTGCTAAGAAGTCCAACAACCCCCGCTGGGCCTGGGACTGCTACCGCCGCTTTATCCAGATGTACTCCGACGTGGTCATGGAGGTGGGCAAGAAGTATTTCGAGCAGCTCATCGACGAGATGAAGGAGAAGAAGGGCGTCACCCAGGACGTGGAGCTCACCGCCGAGGATCTGAAGGAGCTGGCCGGTCAGTTCAAGGCCGAGTATAAGGCAAAGATCGGCCAGGACTTCCCCTCCGATCCCAAGGAGCAGCTGCTGGGCGCCATCAAGGCCGTGTTCCGCAGCTGGGACAACCCCCGCGCCAACGTGTATCGCCGTGACAACGACATCCCCTATTCCTGGGGCACCGCCGTCAACGTGCAGTCCATGGCCTTCGGCAACATGGGCGACGACTGCGGCACCGGCGTGGCCTTTACCCGCAACCCCGCCACCGGCGAGAAGAAGCTCATGGGCGAGTTCCTGACCAACGCCCAGGGCGAGGACGTGGTGGCCGGCGTGCGCACCCCCATGCCCATCGACCAGATGGCCGAGAAGTTCCCCGAGGCCTATGCCCAGTTCGTGGACGTGTGCAAGACCCTGGAGGATCACTATCGCGATATGCAGGATATGGAGTTCACCGTGGAGCACGGCCAGCTGTATATGCTGCAGACCCGCAACGGCAAGCGCACCGCTCCCGCCGCCCTGAAGATCGCCTGCGACCTGGTGGACGAGGGCATGATCTCCGAGCAGCAGGCTGTTGCCATGATCGACCCCCGGAACCTGGATACGCTGCTGCATCCCCAGTTTGACCCCGCCGCTCTGAAGGCCGCCGCCCCTGTGGGCAAGGCGCTGCCCGCCTCTCCCGGCGCCGCCTGCGGCAAGATCGTCTACTCCGCCGAGGACGCCAAGGAATGGGCTGCCCGGGGCGAGAAGGTGGTCCTGGTCCGTCTGGAGACCTCTCCCGAGGATATCGAGGGCATGAAGGCCGCTCAGGGCATTCTGACCGTTCGCGGCGGCATGACCTCTCACGCCGCCGTTGTGGCCCGCGGCATGGGCAAGTGCTGCGTCTCCGGCTGCGGCGCCATCGTCATGGACGAGGAGAACAAGCAGTTCACCCTGGCCGGTAAGACCTATCACGAGGGCGACTGGCTGAGCCTGGACGGCTCCACCGGCAGCATCTACGACGGCGCTATGCCCACCGTGGACGCCAGCGTGGGCGGCGACTTCGGCCGCATCATGGCCTGGGCCGATAAGTATCGCCGGCTGCAGGTCCGCACCAATGCCGACACCCCCCACGACGCCGCCAAGGCCCGTGAGCTGGGCGCTCAGGGCATCGGCCTGTGCCGCACCGAGCACATGTTCTTCGAGGGCGACCGCATCGCCGCCATCCGTGAGATGATCTGCTCCGACACCGTGGAGCAGCGCGAGAAGGCCCTGGCCAAGCTCCTGCCCATGCAGCAGGGCGACTTCGAGGGCATCTATGAGGCTATGGAGGGCTGCCCCGTGACCATCCGCTTCCTGGATCCCCCCCTGCACGAGTTCGTTCCCACCGAGGAGGCCGACATCGAGCTGCTGGCCAAGGATATGGGCAAGACCGTGGCCGAGATCAAGGCCATCATCGCCTCCCTGCATGAGTTCAACCCCATGATGGGCCACCGCGGCTGCCGTCTGGCCGTGACCTTCCCCGAGATCGCCGTGATGCAGACCCGTGCCGTGATCCGGGCCGCCATCAACGTGCAGAAGCGTCACCCCGAGTGGAACATGGTTCCCGAGATCATGATCCCCCTGGTGGGCGAGGTGAAGGAGCTGAAGTATGTCAAGAACGTCGTGGTCAAGACCGCTGACGAGGAGCTGGCCGCCGCCGGTGTGGAGATGAAGTACCTGGTGGGCACCATGATCGAGATCCCCCGCGCGGCCCTGACCGCCGACGAGATCGCCACCGAGGCCGAGTTCTTCTCCTTCGGCACCAACGACCTGACCCAGATGACCTTCGGCTTCAGCCGCGACGACGCCGGCAAGTTCCTGGGCGCTTACTATGACAAGAAGATCTATGAGAACGATCCCTTTGCCAAGCTGGACCAGATCGGTGTGGGCAAGCTGGTGAAGATGGCTGCCAAGATGGGCCGCGAGACCCGTCCCGACCTGCACCTGGGCATCTGCGGCGAGCACGGCGGCGATCCCAGCAGCGTGGAGTTCTGCCACAAGGTGGGCCTGGACTATGTGTCCTGCTCCCCCTTCCGTGTGCCCATCGCCCGTCTGGCCGCCGCACAGGCTGCTATCAAGGAACAGCAGAACTGAGCTGCGCCTGAGGGCATAGGGCACAACGCATAAATCAAGCGGTCACACCGTCTCCGCGAGACGGTGTGACCGTTATTTTTTGCCCATTTTCAACCGAATACGCCGAAAATCAAGCCGTTGGTTTCCCTATGAAATCAGCGGCTTTTTTCGTGTTCAAAAAATTTTTGAAAATTTTTTCGTTTAGGGGGTCTATAAATGAGCCTTCTCGCTGGCTACCTATTGAGGGACAAAACGAATTCCTTCGTGAACCTTGAAAACAGAATACACACTCAACAGGTACATTCCTGATCGGGGGCGAAAGCCCCAGCCGGATGAAGGTGCGCCACGAACTTCCTGCCCGTAAGGGTTATCACGGAAAGCAAGGTTGGTAGCGATTCCGAACCATTCTGAAATATCCGCTTGCTACGGATAAGGCGATGAAACGATTCAGGGACAATGATACTTCCCTATGGGGCTGGCGGAGTACCCGGCAGAGGTGAGATTCCTATGAGTTCGGTCAGCAGCCGAACGCCTGTTGACTTCCTTTTCTGCATTTTGGGTTCGAGGGAAAATGAAATGCAGCGACGAAAGCCCCAAAAGGTATTTTGAGGCTTTCGTGGATCAGAAATGATTCAAATAAAGAGAAAGGAGGAAAACCCCATGGAAAACTGTAAGGTGATCGCCATCACGAATCAGAAGGGCGGCGTTGGCAAAACGACGACCACAGTCAATCTCGGTGTGGGACTTGCAAGCTCCGGGAAACGGGTCCTGCTGGTGGATGCTGATCCGCAGGGCGATCTTACGACTTGTCTTGGATGGCGAGATAATGACAGTCTTACGACGACCATTACCGATAAGCTATCCGGGCTTATGCGATGGGTATCACGCAGAATGTGGATGATCTGTTGCAGAGCCACACAGCGAGAACAATGCTTGCAAACTCTGAGTTTATCGTAATGCTCAATCAGGCATCTACGGACAGATTGGAGCTTGCGAAGCTGCTGAACATCTCGGACACCCAGCTTTCCTATATTACCAATGTGGACGCCGGACACGGACTGATCAAGGTCGGCTCCAGCCTCGTGCCGTTTGCCAATAAATTCCCCAAGAACACGAAGCTCTATAAGCTGATGACCACAAAACCGGGCGAGGGTGCTTAACCCTCGCCATATAGCAGATAATCCGCAGTTGAATAAATTGTAGAAAAGTTTTGCGGTTTATAATCGCAAAATAAATTGACTTTTGATGAGAATTGCGGTATACTATCTACAAACGGAGGTGGTCACGATGATTTACAGACCTTTGTATGTAGATAGAATTATGGCTTATGTGGATACGCCATTTGTAAAAATCCTCACGGGAGTGCGCCGCTGCGGAAAGTCAACGATCCTGAAAATGATTATGGAGAGATTGAAAACGCAGCGGAATATTCCGGATGAGCGCATTGTCAGCTGCCGCTATGACTCAATGGAATATGAGGATATGACGGCAAAGCAGATGTACGCACAGCTCAAGGAGCGTCTTTCGCCCGATGGAAAAACCTATCTGTTTCTTGATGAGGTGCAGGAAATCAAGGGCTGGGAAAAGGTCGTCAATTCACTGGCGTCGGACTTTGATGTTGACCTGTATGTGACAGGCTCCAACTCCCGAATGATGTCCTCTGAGATCTCGACCTATCTGACGGGACGGTATGTGTCTTTCCGCATCTTCACATTGTCCTTTGGCGAATACCTGATGTTCAAAAGCCAATATACCGAGGTTGGAGAACCGAAGGCAGAGCTTGCCAATTATGTGCGCTTGGGCGGCTTCCCGGCAACGCATTTGCAGGAGTTCTCTCAGGACGAGGTCTACACCATCGTGCGGGATATTTACAACTCCACGATCTTCTCGGATATTGTCAAGCACAATCAGGTGAGAAAGATCGACCAGTTGGAACGAGTGGTCAAGTACACCTTCAACAATGTGGGCAATACCTTCTCCGCAAAATTCATTTCGGATTATCTGAAAACGGAGCACCGTGCGCTGGACAACGAAACGGTTTACAGCTACTTGGAGAAGCTGGAAAAAGCCTATTTGCTTCACCGATGCTCCCGCTTTGATTTGCAGGGTAAGGAAATCCTGAAAACACAGGAGAAATTCTATCTTGCGGACACCGCCCTGCGGTACAGCGTCCTTGGCTACAACGCTGACAGCGTGGCATCCAGCTTAGAGAATGTCGTGTACTTGGAGCTTTGCCGCAGAGGCTATACCGTCAATGTCGGCAAGTCCGGCAGCGGCAAAATCGACTTTGTTGCAGTACGGCAAAATGAAAAGCTCTATGTGCAGGTCACACAGGAGCTTCGTTCTCCGAAAACGGAAAAACGGGAGTATGAGCGTTTGTTGGAGATCCACGACAACTACCCCAAATATGTTCTCACAACGGATGAGTTCTCAGGAGGAAACTACGAGGGCATCAAGACGATGCACATAGCGGACTTCCTGTTAAGCTCTGAATATTAAACGACAGAATCGTGAAATGCTCGCTTGGAAACAGGCGGGCATTTTGCTTTTTGGAAAGGAAGTTCAATGAAAAAGAAAATCTGTATGATTCTTATTGCGGTGTTTGTAGCCATCCTCGGCACGAGCACCTTTTTTATTATCGATCACTACAAGGAGTCGGATAAGCAAGCTGAGGTTTATGGCGAACTGGCTGACCTTTTGAATGCTGCGGCACAGACGGATGCTGCAATGGAACCGGCGGAGCAGATTCCATATTCCGAGGAAAAGATGCTTCTGCCGGAGCTTGCAGAGCTTTATCAGCAGAACTGCGATTTGGTGGGCTGGATCAGTATTGCAGATACCAACATCAATTATCCCGTGATGCAGTCGGTAAATGAGCCGAACTTCTACCTGAAGCACGGCTTTGATAAGGAATACTCCGACTATGGCTGTCCCTATGTGCAGGAGGATTGCGATGTGCAGGAGCCGTCCGACAATCTTGTCATCTATGGACACCATAGGCATCTCCATTGAGCATTCGTGTGAGTCACCCTATATTCAGGGGTGGAAGCTGGAAATGATGGCGGAACAAGTCTTTGACCGGTACATCGAAAATGCAGACAAAGTAATGGACTTGTCCTATGCGATGCTCGAAAAGCACATTGCGGATCAGGAGGAATTGCCGGACAATACAGATGTTATCCGTCGCAAGCAAGGCGAAATCGAGAAGCTGATGAATAAGCGGACAAACCTGATCAAGATGAGAGCCGAGGGTGACATTGATAAGGAAATGTTTCGCTCAAAGAAGCAGGAGATCGAGGATCGTGTAGCCAAGCTCACGGAGAAAATCAAAGGCTTGCAGCCTGAGAAGGAGCAGATAAACAACGAGGACTATTCCGTTAAGCTCTTGGAACTGCGAGAGCGTTTGAAGGAGTACACCGGATTTGATTACTCTGTTATCCCAGAAAGCATTGTGGAGGCATTCATTGAGCGCATTTGGGTGTCAAAGGATGAGTTCCGTTGGTATCTGAGAACCGGAAACAATGCAGATAGCGAATTTGACCCTGATGACCACATCAAAATCGGCGCCTTTACGCTGACGATCGACGATGCAAAGAAGTATATCTACAGCTTTTCGACCCGCAGGAGAGTCTACAAGTGGGCGGACTTGAATGTGAGCGTGTGGATATGAAATGATTGGCGCTATGTACCGATGGCAGCACAGGCTGCCATCAGGGAACAGCAGAACCGAGCTGCGCCTGAGGGCATAGGGCACAACGCATAAATGGAACGGACACACCGTCTCCACGAGGCGGTGTGTCCGTTTTTGCATCATATGTTGCTGATTTTCGACAATATATTACGCCTTCACGCTTTCGGCCAGCTGCGCGGCCATGCGCTCCAGGTCCTCCTGCTGCCCCTGGCGCAGGGCGGAGCGGAGGGTCACGGTGTCCGCCGCCGTCTCCCAGTTCAGGGGCTCCAGCAGCTTCTGCATCCCCCGGGCGCTGGTGGGGGCCCAGGAGCCGTTTTCGATATACGCCGCCCGGCGGCCCTTGAGGCCGTGGGCCGTCAGGTCGTGGAGCAGGTTCTCCATGGTGACGAACACGCCGCCGTTATAGGTGGGAGCCGCCAGCACCACATGGCTGAACCGGAAGGCCGCCGCCAGGATATAGGACGCCGGGGTGACGGAGGTGTCGAACATCTCCACCTGCACCCCCTGCTCCCGCAGGCGGCAGGCCAGGATGTTGGCGGCGTTCTCCGTGCCGCCGTAGACGGAGGCATAGGCGATGACCACGCCCCGCTGCTCCGGCTCGTACCGGCTCCACAGGTCGTATTTGCCCAGGATATACCCCAGATCCTGCCGCCACACGAAGCCGTGAAGGGGCAGCAGCATCTGAATGTCCAGCCCGGCGGCCTTTTTCAGCACCGCCTGGACCTGGGTCCCGTATTTGCCCACGATGTTGGTGTAATATCGCCGGGCCTCGTCCAGATAGTCCCGGTCGAAGTTCACCTCGTCGGCGAACAGCGCGCCGTTCAGGGCCCCGAAGGTGCCGAAGGCGTCCGCCGTCAGCAGGAGCTTGTCCGTCTCGTCATAGGTCATCAGCACCTCCGGCCAGTGGACCATAGGCGCGGCCACAAAATGCAGGGTGTGCCGCCCGGTGCAGAGGGTGTCCCCCTCCTTCACCACGCTGATGCGGCCCTCGTACCCGGGGCCAAAGAACTGGGCCAGCATATTCCTGGCGGCGGCGGAGCACACCACGGTGGTCTCCGGGTGCCGGGTCAGCAGGTCCCGGATGTCAGCGGCGTGGTCCGGCTCCATATGCTGCACCACCAGATAATCCAAAGCCCGGCCTCCCAGCCCGTGGGCCACGTTTTCCAGAAAGCTGCGGCACACGGAGGCGTCGGCGGTGTCGAACAGCACCGTTTTCCCGTCCATCAGCAGATAGCTGTTGAAGGAGATGCCCCGGGGCACGTCATAGACGCCCTCGAACATAGCCAGGCGGCGGCCGTCGGCCCCCACCCAGGTGTAATCGTCATTGACCTTTCTTGTGCAGAACATCAGAAAACCCCTCTTTCCCTATTTTATCTGTTCTATTATAGCCTCTTTCCAGCAAAAATTCTGTGTTATATGCAACACTTTCGCAAAAAATGCGCCCCGCCGGGGCGCATTTTTCAGGCTTCGTTCAGGTCGATGATAACGTGGCACGCCGTCCGCAGCGCATCCTCCACATACGCCGCGTCCTCCTCCGGCAGGGTCACATTCTCCGGATAGTACAGTTGGATGATGTACTCGCTGCCGTCGATACACAGCTGCGCCATATAGAACCCCTGGTTCCGGAACAGGTACACCGGCACATAGCGGTACACGTCCCACGGGGACGGCAGATCCCCCACAATGCCGGTGACTCCCACGGAGACCTCTGCGTTGAAGGCAACGCCGCCGCGCTCCATGGTGCCGGATATGGCAAAGCCGCTGACCTTGGCCAGCCGGGAGGGGCCGTCCATCCGGAGCTGACGCTCCGTCACCGTCCACGGCAGCAGTTTTTCCCCGGGAACCCGGATATCCGTTTTCTTTTCCACCGTGTCCCGCAGCTGCTCATAGCTTTTCGCCGGTTTCATCCGGGTGGGATTCACCGGCCAGACCATAACGGCGTACACGATCACGCCCACCATGGCCAGCAGCACCACCAGCAGGACGATTTTTGCAGCTTTTTTCATGGCAGGACTCCTTTCCCGTTACGAATACAGGTCGATGATTTCGCGGCAGGCGGCCAGCAGCAGGCCGTCGAAATAGTCGGTCACGTCCTGGGACGCATCCTCTGGGAGATACACCCGCGCGGAGTATTCATTGCCCCGGATATTGAATATGTACAGCATCGCCTGCTCTCCCGTGGACCGGCAAATGGGTACCGTCCGGTAATTTTCCAGCAGCGGTATTTCCCCGGAAACAGAGGAGTGGTCCTCCAGGCCCACCAGCTCCACAAAGCAGGACGCATCGCCCCGGGACACATGGCCGCTGATCAGGAAGCCTCGGGCCTTGCTGGTTCTGCCGCGTCCGTCCAGCTCCTCCCCATAGGTCACATCGTGCCAGGGCAGAATATCCTCCGGCGGCGCCAGCAGCTCGGTCTGCGCCAGGTCCTCCCGCAGCTGCGCGTAGCTATCCACGTTTTTCTTGGGTTGGGGATATATCGGCCAGGTCAGCACAGTATACACGATCCCGCCCACCATGGCCAGCAGCACCACCAGCAGGACGATTTTTGCAGCTTTTTTCATGGCAGGACTCCTTTCCTGTTACGAATACAGGTCGATAATTTCGCGGCAGGCGGCCAGCAGCAGGCCGTCAAAATAGTCGGTGACATCCTGGGTCAGGGCGCTTTCCGGCGGGGCCATCATGCCCACCTGATATAGGTGGCCCTCCACTATAAATTGCATCTTCACGCCCCCATCGCCTGACTGGACATAAATGGGGACGGTTTTGTAATTCTCCCGCAGCGGCGGATAGTCGTCCAGCGCGCCGGTTTCCCGGAAGGCGATGATATACGCCGAGTATACGGTTCCCTCATAGGAGATGTCTCCGGCCATGGTATAGCCGCAGGGCCTGGCAAAGCGCCAGGTGTTATCCAGCCAGAAATCATACTCTGGCTGGGTCCAGGGAAGCACATCCTCCGGCGGCGCCAGCACGCCCAGGTCCTCCGCCGTCTGCTTCATCCGCTGATAACTCTCCGCCGGTTTCTGACGGTCGGAGTACACCGGCCAGGTCAGGGCGGTGTAGACGATCACGCCCACCACAGCCGCAAGGATCACCAGCAGGAGGATTTTTCCGATCTTCTTTCCGGTTCTTCGCTTCATGACAGTACCTCCTTTTCAGTATTTTACCACATCCCCGCTTATATTGCAAGTAGTATTCGCAATTCGCCGACACTGTGTCGGTTATCCGGCCATTCTGCCGTTTAAGTCCTGTCAGATTTGCCCAATCTGACGCTTGGTTTGACTTCCCCCGCGGACGATGATATAATGAAGTATTAAGTTCTTTGGCGGGGGGTGGACATATGCAGGAGGAACGGCAGCCCATGGGTTCGGAGTCCCTGGGGACGCTGCTGCGCAGCTGGCGGGACGGCACGTTTTCCGAAATATGGGACGACTGGGAGTGGATCTGGGGCTATACAAAACGTTATCGCCGGGCGGTGTGGGTTTACACCATCCTGGGGGTAGCCAGCTCCACGCTGGGCCTGGTGTCCGCCGTGGCCAGCAAATACTCCATTGACATCATCACCGGCTATGACAGCGACCGGCTGTGGTTCGTCATCACGGTGATGGTGGCCTCGGCCCTGGTGGGGCTGCTGCTCAGCAGCGTCACCTCCCGCATTTCCACGAAAATCTCCCTGCGGGTGAACAACGACATCCAGGCGGAGGTGTTCGACCGGCTGCTGGGAGCCGACTGGAAGTCCCTGAACGATTTCGCCAGCGGCGACCTGCTCAGCCGCCTGTCCACCGACGCCGGAGCCGTGTCCTCCAGCGCCATCCGGTGGCTGCCGGACCTGGTGGTAAGCGTTTATACCTTCATCGCCACCCTGGCGGTGATCCTGCGCTATGACTGGATCATGGCCCTGCTGGCCCTGGCCAGCGCTCCCTTCCTGCTGCTGACCTCCCGCCGCCTGATCCGGGGCATGCGCACCCATCAGCAGGAGGTGCGCCAGGTGGGCAGCCGCCTGATGTCCTATGAGACGGAGACGCTGCACAACCTGGACGCTATCAAGGGCTTCGGCATCACCGGCCGCTACGGCGCCGGGCTGCGGCAGCGGCAGGAGGAGTTCCGCCGGGCCAGCCTGGATTACAACCTGTTCAGCATCCGCACGGAAATTCTCATGTCCGTGCTGGGCTCCGCTGTGCAGATGGCGGCCTTCGGCTACTGCCTGTATCTGCTGTGGTCGGGGAAGATCCTGTACGGCACCATGACCCTGTTCCTGTCCCAGGGTACAAAACTCAGCTCCGCCTTCAACGCCCTGGTGCGGACGGTGCCGTCCTTCCTCAGCGCGTCGGTGTCCGCCCGGCGCATCCGGGACCTGTTCGCCCTGGAGCCGGAGCCGGTGCTGCCGGACGACGGCCTGGACCGGCAGGCTTCCCGGGGCTTCACCGTGGCGGCGGAGGGCGTCAGCTATGGCTATGTGCCCCGGCAGCCGGTGCTGACCCGGGCGGACTTCCGGGCCGCGCCCGGCGAGATCGTGGCCCTGGTGGGTCCCTCCGGCGGCGGTAAAACCACCACGATCCGCCTGCTGCTGGGCCTGGTCCGGCCCCAGGAGGGCCGGGCATATCTGCAGGCCGCCGACGGGCGGCAGGTGGAGATGAACGCCGGTCTGCGGCGGTATTTCTCCTATGTGCCCCAGGGGAACACCCTGCTCTCCGGCACCATTGCCGACAATCTGCGGATGGTGAAGCCCGACGCCGACGACCGGCAGCTGCAGGAGGCCCTGGAGGCCGCCTGCGCCTGGGATTTCGTCTCCGCCATGGACGGGGGGCTGAACGCCTCCGTGGGGGAGCACGGCCACGGCCTGTCCGAGGGGCAGGCCCAGCGCATTGCCATTGCCCGGGCTCTGCTGCGGGACGCCCCGGTGCTGCTGCTGGACGAGGCCACCAGCGCCCTGGACGTGACCACCGAGCGGACCATCCTGCGGAACCTGGCCGCCCGCTACCCCCACAAGACCTGCATCGTCACCACCCACCGGCCCACGGTGATTTCCCTGTGCCGCCGGGTGTATCAGGTGTCCGGCGGCCGAATGGAGCTGCTGGACAATGACCGGGCCCAGCGCCTGGCCATGGACTTCTGAAAAAATATTCCGGAACCGGTCAGGTTCCGGAATATTTTTTCAGACTATCCAAAAAGCAGCAGAGCCTTCGCTCTGCTGCTTCCGGAAAAACGCTTTACTGATTCAGGGCGGCCTGATCCACGTCGTACATATGCTGCAGCATACGCACCACCATGTTGCTGTAGCCGAACTCGTTGTCGTACCAGGCGATGAGCTTCACAAAGTCGTGGTCCAGCATGATACCGGCCTTCTCATCGAACACGCAGGGGCAGGGATCGGCGATCAGGTCCGTGGACACCACCTGGTCGGTGGTGTAGCCGATGATGTCCTTCATATACGTCTCGGAGGCGTGGCGAACGGCGTAGCAGATCTCGGCATAGGTGGTGGTCCGGGACAGGCGGGCGGTCAGGTCCACCACGGACACGTCGGCGGTGGGGACCCGGAAGGCCATGCCGGTCATCTTGCCCTTCAGGCTGGGGATCACCCGGCCCACGGCCTTGGCCGCGCCGGTGGAGGTGGGGATGATGTTGTTGAGGATGGAGCGGCCGGTGCGCCAGTCGCTGCCGCCCCGGGAGTCCACGGCCTTCTGCTTGGCAGTGGAGGCGTGGATGGTGGACATCAGGCTCTGCTCGATGCCGAACTCCTGGTGGATGACCTTGGCCAGAGGGGCCAGGCAGTTGGTGGTGCAGCTGGCGTTGGAGACGACCATCATGTCCGGCTGATACAGCTCGCTGTTGACGCCGTATACAAAGGTGGGAGTGACCTCGTCCTTGGCAGGAGCGGTCAGCAGAACCTTCTTGGCGCCGCCCTTGAAGTGGCGGGAGGCCTTCTCGGTGGTGTTGTTGGCGCCGGTGGACTCGATGATGTACTCCGCGCCGCACTCGCTCCAGGGGATCATGGCCGCGTCAGACTGGCTGAACACCCGGATCTTGTGGCCGTTGACCACCAGGTCGCCGCCCTCATGCTCCACGGTGCCGTTGAACCGGCGGAACACGGAGTCGTATTTCAGCAGATAGACCATATAATCCACGTCTGCTTTCCGCAGGTTGATGCCGCAGACCTCATACTTATCGGGCTGCTCCGCCAGAATGCGCAGGACCACGCGGCCGATGCGGCCGAAACCATTGATACCGATCTTGATAGCCATAATTTGTTCCCTTTCTATATCCGCCCCCAGGGGGCGGTCTTTTTGTTCCGTTTATATTATACCAAATGGGCCTGGTTCATGTCTCCCGTTTTTGTGCAAAATGGTGCACAAGATTCCGGGGAACTTTTCGTGACTTTTGAACATCCGGAACAAAAAAATCAAAAATATCCGCCAAATATTCCATACATTTGAAACCTTTTTGACAAGTTTTGCAGCAAAAAACCGAGGGCGCAGACGCACCCCCGGAGAACCGGCGAAAAGGGTCCGTTATGGCAAGCCGCCCGGCGGCTGCCGGGCGGCTTTTGGATCAATGTTACAGATTTTCCATGGCGGCGTTGACGGCGTCCTCACAGCTGCGCATGGCCAGGATGGTTTTCTCCATCAGCTCCTCCAGGGTCCAGCCCAGGCGGTCGGCCCCCTGCTGGATCACGTCCCGGGAGCACCCGGCGGCGAACTTTTTGTCCTTGTATTTCTTTTTCAGGCTCTTGACCTCCATGTCCTGGCAGCTCTTGCTGGGACGCATCAGAGCCGCGGCCCCGATGAGGCCGGTCAGCTCGTCGGCGGCGAACAGGATCTTCTCCATCAGATGGGTGGGCTCCACATCGCAGCAGATGCCATAGCCATGGCTGCACACGGCGCGGATCAGATCATCGCCGCAGCCCGCCTCCCGCAGAAGCTCCGGCGCTTTCTGACAGTGCTGCTCCGGCCACTGCTCAAAGTCAATGTCGTGCAGCAGGCCCACCGTGGCCCAGAAGTCCGCCTCCTGGCCATAGCCCAGCTCCCGGGCATACCAGCGCATGACTCCCTCCACCGTCAGGGCATGCTGAAGGTGGAAAGGCTCCTGATTATACTTCCGCAGCGCCGCCAGCGCCGCCTCCCGGGTGATGCCTTCTCTCATGCGTGTACATACTCCTTTGTATCGGGATGATTTGCCTGAATTGTAGCAGTGTTTCCCTTAAAATGCAAGAATATTCTGCTCCAGCAGGCCTAACAGCTGCCGGGCGTGGCAGTCCTCCTCCCGGCTCAGCTCCCGGAACAGCCCCGCCAGGCACGGGTCCCCCACGCTTTGGGCGGCCTGATCGTATTGCCGGGCGGCGCAGACCTCCTGATGATACCGCTGCCGCAGCAGCTGCCGCCAGGGCAGCGTCTCCCCCGGCCCCGACGCCAGCGCCGGGCGATAGCACTGGCCGCAGGCCAGGTAATACACCGCCAGCAGCCGCCGGGCGTGGGCTCCCTCCCGGTCGGCCATCCGCTGCATCATCCGCCGGGCGGCGGGATTGGGCGCCCGCCGGGCGGCCTCCAGATAGGCCCGCCGGTCCCCCAGCTCCCCCTCGATCATCTCCTGCAGGCCCTTCAGATCCGGGGCCGGGGCCGCCGGACAGCCCGCTTCCTCCCGCTCCTCCGGATATGGGTCCAGCTCCGGCGACACCCGCCGCCATACCCGGCGGCAGCTTTCGTAATCCAGGGCATTCCGGTCCGTCTGGTCCATGTGATCCCCTCCTTCTCCCCCATTCTATGCCGGCGGGAGAAAAAGAGTTCCGCCCTCACATCACGCCCATGGCCCGCAGGCCTGCGGCGAAGCAGAAGATGGTGACCATGGACAGGGCCGAGCTCCAGGCCACCACCTGCTGGGCCAGCTGCTCGTCTCCGCCCATCTCCTGGACCATCACCGCGCTGGTCACCGCCACCGGCGAGCAGAAGATGGCCACCACCGTGGGCATTTCCTCCGCCGTGATGCCCAGCGGATCCCGCAGCAGCACCGCCAGGGTCAGCACGATCCCCGGCACCACCACCAGGCGCATGGCCACCGCCGCCGTGATCTTCTTCCACAGGCCCTGCACCGCGTCGAACCGCAGCCGGGCCCCCAGGATCACCAGTACCAGCGGCGAGGCCGCCCGGGACAGGTCGCCGCACACCTTATAGACGGAGGGCAGGGTCTGCGGCAGGTCGAACACCGACGGCGCCATCTGCCGCAGCAGCACCGCCGCAAAGCCCGCCAGAGCGCCCAGGATCAGGGGGTTCTGGAAAATGCGGCGCAGCTCGTCCCGCCAGGACAGGTTTTTTTCCTCGCTGTAGGCCGTCAGCACCACCACCGCCAGCACGTTGAACACCGGCACGCACACCGAGGTCACCAGGGAGGCGAAAATCAGCGCCTCCTCCCCGCCCAGGGCGCTGGCCAGGGGAATGCCCATGATTACCTGGTTGGCCCGGAAGGTGGCCTGGGCGATGACCGCCCGCTGGCCCCGGTCCCGGGCAAACAGCGGGGCCGCCGCCACGCCCAGGCCCGCGGCCCCCACGATGCACGCCACGATGAAGCCCAGCAGCCGCCAGTTCAGCACCGACAGATCCTCGATGGCGTATACGTTCAGAAACAGCTGCACCGGCAGCAGCACATGAAAGCAGAAGCCGTTGAGCTGGCGATAAAAATCGTCGCTCCACCGGCCCACCCGCCGCAGGCCGCAGCCCAGCGCCATCATCAGCAGCAATGGCATAATGGCCCGCCCGGCGTACAAAAAGATATCCAGCATGGTGTTCTCCTCGGTAAAATCTTCTCCGCTTCCCGTTGACACAGGCGGAGAATCTGATATAATAGACGTGAAAGGGCGCTGCGACAAGCGGTCAGCCCTGTAAGTGAATTAAGCTTCTAAAAAAGAAACCGTCACTTGGCAGAGTGGCGGTTTCTGCGTTCTGCGTTAGTATAGCACGCGGCATTTTGGATTGCAACTTGCAAAATATCACCCCAGGGTTTACACTGTACCCAAACCCAACGCAAAGGAGAATACCGTATGTTTCAGGGATACAGCCAGGAAACCGTGGATTTTATGTGGGGCATCCGCTTCAACAATGAGCGCGGCTGGTTCCTGGCCCACAAGGACGACTATCAGCAGCACCTGCTGGCCCCCACCCGGGAGCTGGGCCAGGCGGTGTACGAGGGGCTGTCGGCGGCCCTGCCCCAGGAGCCGCTGATCCTGAAGGTCAGCCGCATTTACCGGGACGCCCGGCGGCTCCACGGTCAGGGGCCCTACAAGGACCATCTGTGGTTCTGCGTCCGCACCGGGGACCAGGACTGGACCGGCCGCCCCACCTTCTATTTTGAGATCGCCCCGGACTATTACAGCTATGGCATGGGCTTCTGGGCCGCTTCCGCCGCCACCATGACCCGCTATCGCCAGCAGATCGACCGGGACCCCAAGACCCTGGAGAAGCTGGTGCGCCAATTTGACCGCCAGCAGGTCTTTCAGCTGACGGGACCGGACTATGTCCGCAGCAAGGGCCAGGTCAGCGACCTGCTGCGCCCCTGGTATCAGAAGAAGTCCCTGACCCTGTCCCACGAGGTCCCCCTGGACGAGAGCCTCTATTCCCCGGACTTCGCCTCCCGGGTCACGGAGGACCTGAAGACCCTTCTGCCCTTCTATCGCTACTTTGCCGCCCTCTGCGCCGCGGCGGAATAAGGCACCGCCGTCCCATCGCCACAGGTGCTTTTCGGGAATCGTGCAGAGCGGGACGGAAAAAATCGCGGTTTTCCTCTTGAAATCCCGCCGGGATTATGATAATATAGTGCGTACTATGAGAAAAGTGCCCCCAGAGGGCTGAAATTTTGGAGGGAGTTCCGTTATGAACGCTGTTTTGATTGTTATCACCGTGGTCCAGCTGCTGGTGGCGCTGGCCCTGATCCTCATCGTCCTGTTCCAGTCCGGCAAGAGCCAGGGCCTGTCCGGGGCCATCGGCGGCATCGCCGATTCCTATATGAGCCGCTCCAAGGCCAAGAGCATGGACGCCAAGCTGGCCCGCTGCACCAAGTGGGTGGCCGCCGTGTTTGTGGTGCTGACCCTGGTGCTGGACTGCATGGTCGCCGCCGGCATCAAGTAAATCGCGATAATCTCCGGGGGACGCAGCCGCGTCCCCCGATTTTTGTATGCAGGAGAAGCGTATGGAGTATCTGACTTTTTCCGCCCCCGGCCGGGTGGAGCTGGGGGGCAACCACACGGACCATCAGCACGGCTGCGTGCTGGCGGCGGCCATTGACCGCACCGCCCGGGCACGGGTGCGGCCCACCGGAGAGGGGGTGGTCCGGGTGTTCTCCCGGGGGTATGCGCCGGTGGAGCTGGCCCCGGATGACCTGTCCCCCCGGCAGGAGGAGCGGAACACCACCGCCGCCCTGGTCCGGGGCATGGCCGCCGCCTTCCGGCGGAGGGGTCTGCCCTGGCGGGGATTTGACGCGTGGGTGGAGTCCGACGTGCTGCCGGGGGCGGGGCTGTCCAGCAGCGCCGCCTTTGAGGTGCTGCTGGGCCGCATAGGCAATGCCCTGTTCGCCGGGAACAGCCTGACCGCCCCGGACATCGCCCGGATGAGCCAGTGGGCGGAGAACGTGTACTTCGGCAAGCCCTGCGGCCTGATGGATCAGCTGGCCAGCAGCACCGGCGGGCTGGTGTTCATGGACTTCCGGGACCCCGCCGCCCCGCTGGTGCGGCGGCTGGACGCCGCCCTGCCCGGGTACGCCCTGTGCGTGGTGGACAGCGGCGCGGACCACGCGGGACTCACCGATGCATACGCCGCCATCCCCCGGGAGCTGGGGGCCGTGTGCCGCCTGTTCGGAGCGGAGGTCCTGCGCCAGGTGGAGGAGGCGGAATTTTACCGCCGCCTGCCGGAGGTCCGCCGGGCCGCCGGGGACCGGGCGGTGCTGCGGGCCATCCATGTGTTCGACGAGAACCGCCGGGTGCTGGGCCAGGTGCAGGCCCTGGAAAACGGCGACACGGAGGGGTTCCTGGCCCTGGTCAACGACTCCGGCCGCTCCTCCTGGGAATATTTGCAGAACATCGCCCCGGAGGGGGCCGCCGGGCATCAGGAGCTGGCCGTGACCCTGGCCCTGTGCCGCCGCCTGCTGCGGGGCCGGGGAGCCGTCCGGGTACACGGCGGCGGCTTCGCCGGAACGGCCCTGTGCATGGTGCCGGAGGAGGATTATCCCGCCTTCCGTGCGGAGCTGGAGGCCCTCCTGGCCCCTGACTGCTGCCACTGGCTGCAAATCGTATAAAAATCACCCCTGTATGCTCTTTGGCATACAGGGGTGAAGCGTTATTCGTCGTCCTGGATCATCAGCTGCACGGCGCTGTGCAGGTTGCGGATCTCCACCCGGGGGGCGGAGGGGGCGTATTCGCCGTCCAGGGACCAGGGGATGTCCTCCCGGGTGGTGACGGTGACGCTGCGGACGTGGCGGAAGATCACGCCGGGATAGTCATAGTCCATGCGGTTCAGGGCGGTGATGAGGTTTTGCAGGTCCAGGGCGGTTTTGGGCATCCGCAGCAGGATCAGCTCGAACATGCCGTCGTCCATGTGCACCCGCTTGGGGTCCAGCTTCACCAGGCCCCCCAGGGAGGTGGAGTTGCACACCGCGCCGAAGATGAAGTCCCCGTCGAAGGACTCGCCGTCGGCCTCCACCCCGCAGCGATAGGGCCGCAGGGAGTCCAGATTCTTGATGCCCTCCAGAATGTACGCAAAGTGACCCAGGGCGTTCTTCGTCTCCTGGGACGCGGAGTAGGACGCCTTGGTAAAGGCCCCGAAGGAGGCCACATAGGAGAAATACCGATCGTTGTGGGCCCCCAGGTCCAGGGGATGGGGGGTGCCCTCCACCACCGCCCGGGCCGCCTGCTGCACGGAGGAGGGGATCCGCAGGCTGGCGGCAAAGTCGTTGGTGCTGCCGTTGGGCAGATAGCCCACCGGCGGGCGGTTTTCCAGCTGCATCAGGCCCGACAGCGTCTCGTTGAGGGTGCCGTCTCCGCCGGCGCACACCACCAGGTCATAGTCCCCGCCCCATTGGGCGGCGAAGCGGGCGGCGTCCCCGGCGGCCTGGGTCAGCATCACCCGCACCAGATACCCGGCCCGGCCGAAGGTGGCCACGGCGTCAAACAGAGGGGCGGAGGACTTGGTCTTGCCCGCCCGGGGATTGACAATGAACAACAGGGTCTTATCCATGAACAGTCTCCTTTACCATCGTCGCCTTTGATAATAGTCCCAATATTATACCGCTTTTCCCGGCGGATTGCAAGCATTTGACACCGGCTGCGGGTCAGGGGCAGAAAGTGGTTATGAATGGATTGCATTTTTCGGAAGAATCTGTTAAAATTATCATTTTGTGAGGGGATTTTTCCCCAAAGGAGGAACTGTTCCATGCTGGAGCTGCAAAACATCTGCTATCGCGTGTCCACTCCCGAGGGGGAGCTGGACATTCTCAGGGACATCAGCATCACCATTCCGGACCAGCGGCTGATGGTTTTCACCGGCCCCAACGGCGGCGGAAAAACCACCCTGGCCAAGATCATCATGGGCCTGGTCCAGCCCACCTCCGGCCGCATTCTGTATAACGGCCAGGACGTCACCCCGCTTTCCATCACCGACCGGGCGCGTCTGGGCATCAGCTACGGCTTTCAGCAGCCGCCCCGGTTCAAGGGGATCACGGTCCACGATCTGCTGCGGCTGGCGGCGGGGCGGGACAAGCTCACCAAGGACCAGTGCTGCGCCTATCTGACCAAGGTGGGCCTGTGCGCCAACGACTATCTGGACCGGGAGGTGGACGTGTCCCTTTCCGGCGGCGAGGTCAAGCGCATCGAGATCGCCACCATTCTGGCCCGCCGGGGCAGTCTGATGATCTTCGACGAGCCGGAGGCGGGCATCGACCTGTGGTCCTTCGCCCGGCTGACGGAGACCTTTGAACAGATCCACCGGGAGCATCAGGCCGCCATGATCATCATCTCCCACCAGGAGCGGATCATCCAGCTGGCCGACGAGATCGCCGTGATCGCCGGGGGACGCATTGCCCACCGGGGCACCACGGAGGAAATTCTGCCGCTGATCCTGGCGGACACCCTGGGCGGATGCCCGGTGCTGAATCGAGAGGAGGCCCGTTCATGATCACCGAGATCGACGCAAAACTGCTGGAAAAAATCGCCGACCTGACCGGAAAGCCCGCCGGGGCCTTCAACATCCGCAAGGACATGGGCTGCGAGGCCCGGCAGTCCACGGAGCACATCGCCATCGACCCCCGGGCCGACGGCAAGCCCGGCATCGACATCCATTTCAAGGCCGGCACCAAGGGCGAGACCTGTCACATCCCCGTCATCATCAGCCAGACGGGCATGAGCGACATGGTGTATAACGACTTCTATGTGGCCGACGACTGCGACGTGAACATCGTGGCCGGGTGCGGCATCCACAACTCCGGCTGTGACGAAAGCCGCCACGACGGCATCCACACTTTCCACATCGGCAGAAACTGCCGGGTCCACTACACGGAGAAGCATTACGGCGAGGACGCCCAGGGCGAGACCGGCAAAAACGTGATGAATCCCCAGACCATCGTGTATCTGGGGGAGAACTCCACCATGCAGATGGACACCGTCCAGATCCGGGGCATCGACTCCACCCTGCGGGACACCCGGTTTTACTGTGAGGCCGGCAGCGAGGTGGTAGTCACGGAGCGCCTGCTGACCCACGGGGACCAGACCGCGGAAAGCGACATGACCATCGAGCTCAACGGCCAGGACGCCCGGGGCCGGGTGATCTCCCGGTCCGTGGCTCAGGACAGCTCCCGCCAGGTGTTCCACCCGGTGATGGTGGGCAACAGCCAGTGCTTCGGCCATGTGCAGTGCGACTCCATCATCATGGGCGCCGCCCACATCCAGTCCGTTCCGGCCATCACCGCCAACTGTCCCGACGCCCAGCTGATCCACGAGGCCGCGATCGGCAAGATCGCCGGGGACCAGCTGCTGAAGCTGGAGACCCTGGGCCTGACCCCCGAGGAGGCCGAGGAGACCATCCTCAAGGGCTTCCTGGCGTAAAATACGCAGCAAAAACCCGCGTATCCACTGCGGATACGCGGGTTTTGGTTTGGAACATCGCAACACTATAGATGCCACAGCCTTCGCCCGTTCGCAAGCGTCCAGTATATTATTTTACTCTCTGGGAGACAGTTCTCCGCTATGAGCCTCCAGAGCTTCGATGCGGTGATCCTGCGTCAAGATTTCCATCTGACTGATGGCGATGGCGTTGAGCTTTGCCAGCCGCTCGGCCTGAGACATTCCTTCGCTGATGAACACGGCATTCAGGTTCTCCAGATTGGAAAGGCAGACCAGCTGAGAGACATTGGCGTAGTCACGGATATTCCCTTTCAGTTCGGGATGGCTGTCCCGCCACTGCTTTGCGGTCATACCGAACAGGGCCATGTTCAACACATCGGCTTCACTGGCATACACCATGGAAACCTGCTTCGCGGAAAGCTCTGGCGGAATCAGGTTCTCCTTGATGGCATCTGTATGGATTCGATAGTTGATCTTGGCCAGATTTCGCTTGATGTCCCAGCCAAGCTGTTTCATTTCCTCGGTCTTGAGCCGCTCAAACTCCTTGACCAGATACAGTTTGAATTCGACAGAGATCCACGAGGCAAACTCGAAGGCAATCTCCTTGTGAGCGTAGGTTCCGCCATAGCGGCCAGCTTTGGAGATGATGCCGATAGCCCTGGTCGACTCCACCCATTTCTGAGGGGTCATCACAAAGCTGTTCAAGCCGGCCTGACTCCTAAACGCATCGAATTCGACACGGTTAAAAGACGGGTTGTATAGAGATTCCCAAACACCCAGGAACTCAATCGTGTTCCGGTTCCGCAGCCAGTTTTGGATAATGTAGCGAGGATTGTCACTGTCCTTCAGCTTGGCGATGTCAGTCAAGCTGATAAAATCATCTCGCTCGGAATTCCATTGTACACTAATTTCCGCTCCCTTGACAACCAGCTTGTCCACTTGTCCGCACCTCCTTGCTGATTATTTTTTGTAGCAATCCCCGGCAACCTTCCTCCACATCCCGCCAGGTCGTGTCGAAATCGTCGGTGTACCACGGATCGGCTACCTCGCCGGGGCGGTCGGTAAAGTCCATCAGCAGGTGCATCTTGTCGGCAAAATCGCCGCCGCAGATCCGGTACATACTCCGCAGGTTGGCCCGATCCATGCCAATCAGAAGGTCGTACTTCTCGTAATCGCTGTTCAGAAGCTGCCGGGCTCGTTTGCCGGAACAGTCGATGCCATGCTCGGACAGCTTGCGGCGAGTCGGCGGATAAACCGGGTTGCCGATCTCCTCGGTGCTGGTAGCTGCCGACTCGATTTGAATGCTCTGCTCCAGACCGGCTTTCTTCACCAGATCCTTCATGATAAACTCGGCCATCGGGCTTCTGCAAATATTCCCATGGCAGAGAAAAAGTATCCTGATCATGCTCTGTACACTCCAACTCATTACTATCGCACTCAGTATAGCACTGAATCTCAGATTCGTCGAGTTGGATTTCCAGATGGGCGGCAGAATCGATTTTTCTCTGGAGTTCTGCCTTTGACCAGCCGAAACGACCAGCGGCACGAAGATACCAGCGCCGCTCCTCCGGCTCCATGTCTGCTTCCAGAATGACTACATTCTGCGTCCAACTGATCTCCATGGCCAGCTTCAGCAACTCGGGGATGTCCTCATACATCCGATAGAACTCCCGCATCCGGCGAAGGTTGCGCGGGGAGAAGCCGGAAACATCGGGGAAACGGCTGTGCAGATATTCAGCTGCGGCCACTGCCGCGCCTTTCTCCGGCCGGGAACAGACGATGCGGCCCAGTTCGCAGCAGAGTTTCATCTGGGGCAGCTCAGCGTTCAGCGCAGCGTCCAGGGCTGCAAACATGGCGGAATAATCGATATTTTTGCGAATGTTCATGGCTTCTCCTTTCCGGCAGAACCTGCCTTATTTAGAAACAGGCCAAAGAGAAGCACAGGAGGTTCCTCCTGCGTTTCTCTTTGGCCTGTTACACCACTTGTACCATCTGCTCCCAGAGCAGGACGAAGCGGTTGTCGATGATTTTGTTGTCGTGGTAATGTCCGAACAGCCAGTAGTGGAACTTGGCCCGTTCTTTGACTTCCTCCAGGAAGTCGGTCAGGTGGTCGTGAACATATCCACCGTTTCCCAGTATGTCCACGATGCTGTTTGGGGCGCAGTGTGTGATCACATAGTCCATCTCATAGTGAATGCTTTCCAAACTGTGCCGAGCTTCCTCATACTCGGATTTATCGGGAAGCTCTTGTTTCCACCAGGAGTGGTGGTTGACCCGGAATCGGGCGCCCATTCTGCGAAGGGCCCAGTATTGTTCTTCGAAATCGGCTGCTTTGGGGTTCAGGATACCGTCCTTGATATCATGGCTCCTGGCGCCGCCCATGGCGAAGAAGGAGTATCCTTGCAGGTCAAAGACCTGCCCGCGCATCAGGTGGATCACATGAGGCCGGATTGGCTGGATCTTTCCGCCGTTCCATTCCTCTGTCGGGTATTTTCTCAGCAGGTCGAAGTTTTCATGGTTGCCGCTGATGAACAGCGTGGTAAAGGGCAGATCCTCCAGCCAGTCCAGGTTCCGCTCCTCCTTCTTGCCCCCGTCCCATACGCCGCCAAAATCTCCACAGATGATTATATAGTCTTCCTTGGTCATTCCGGCCTGCTCGGGGAAGTGTTCGGGTGCAAACCGCTGGAAGTTGCCATGGGTATCGCCGGTTGCATAGATCATTTCGGTTCACCTTCTTTTGACTATTATATCATATCCTGCTCTACCTGAACGCCGCCGCGGAGGAAGACCGTGATTTTCTCCGCTGAGTTGACCTTGACCGTATCCACCAGCTGCCGGATGAGAGCTTGATCCCATTCGCTGATGTGGGTGGACGCCTGAGCCATCGCGGCAGCCGCATCTTCAATGCGCCGTACAGCCTGAGCGTTGCTCTGACGCTGTTCTTCGATCAGGGCCCGCTTTTCTTTCAGTACGGCAGCCTCATTCATGACAGCTCTCAGCTGGGCGGTGCAGGCGGTGGCATCCTCCGCTCGGGCGGATTCTGCCACCAGCTCACGGGTCTGGTCGTTCAGCTCGCCCAGCCGCCTTTCAATATCGGCAAGACTCATGCTCTCTCCTGGAACCGGAGCCAGCTCCATCTCCATAGCAGAGGTGATCTGCCGGATCAGCGTACTCTTTTGGCTCATGACGGAGTTGATTGCGGCGAGGATTGCCTTCTGGAGCGGTTCCTCGTCCAGCGTTGGTGAGTTGTGGCAGTACTTGGTGCCGTAGTCCAACCGGCTGACACAGCGCCACACGATGCGCTTCCTGCCTTGCTTGGACCAGGTGCAGCGGCGGTACAGGGTGCCGCATTCGCCGCAGACAAGGCGCTCCGACAAGGCGTATTTGCTGGCATAGGATGTCATCCCGGTGGGGGCATTCTTTTTGGAAGGGCTTTTCCCGGCACTGCGCCGCGCCATCTCTGCCTGTACCGCATCGAAGGTTTTGCGCTCCACGATGCCCTCATGATGATTCTGGACCAGATACATGGGGAGCTGCCCTGTGTTGCGGATAACCTTGCGGCTGATGCAGTCGCTGATGTAGGTCTTCTGGAGGAGGACATCTCCGCAATACTTCTCATTGGTCAGGATGCTTCGGATCGCCGTGATCGTCCATTGGGAGCCGCCGGTCACATTGGGGATCTGCTCCGCTTCCAGCCTGTCTTTGATCATCCGAAGGCTGGCTCCGCTCAAATACTGGTCATAGATCGAACGAACCACTTCTGCTTGCTCCTGGATGATTTTCGGCTTGCCGTCCTCGCCTTTTTCATAGGCGTACAGCCGGTTATACTGTATGATTGTCTTTCCCTCGCGCATGGCCTGCCGCTTGCCCCAGCGGACATTGGCGCTGATGCTCTCGCTTTCTGCCTGAGCGAAGGCTCCAAGCATGGTGATGAGGATCTCGCTGTCGGCTTCCAGCGTGTTGATGTTCTCCTTTTCGAAGATGACCGCAATGCCCAATTCCCGCAGGGCCCGGATGTAATTCAGGCAGTCCACCGTATTTCTGGCGAAGCGGGAGATGGATTTGGTCAGGACGATGTCGATCTTCTTCTGCTTGCACAGCCGGATCATCTTCAGGAATTCGGGCCGCTTCCGAGCCGATGTCCCTGTGATGCCCTCGTCTGCGAAGATCCCGGCCATAGTCCACTCCCGGTTGGTCATGATTTTGTCGGTGTAGTAGTTCTGCTGCGCCTCATAGCTGGTGAACTGCTCCTCGTCATCGGTGGATACCCGGCAGTAGGCAGCCACGCGAAGCTGGCGTTGGACCGCCTGCCGGCTTGCGACCTCTGGCTTTGCGGGTATGGTGATGACTTTGGGCGGGCTTTCTCTCATGCTGTTTCACTCCTTCCCAATTATTTGACCGTTTTTCAGCTGGATATTCAGGCTTCCATCGTTATGACAATGGATGGCGGATACGGAACTTTGAAGCAGTTCTGCATCCAACGCAGTCATGGGCTGACGCCCGGAAAACACTCTGCGCAGACGAACCGTTTCGTATTCGTGGGAGTCGACGGCGCTGTACTGAGCCGCAGCGATGGACAGGATCAACGCCTTTGCGGCATCCTCGTCGATTGGCTGACATTCCATCACCCTGTCCAGCTCACGCTGCAGGTTCAGTTCGGTGGATCGATCAGGCGGCGCTGTTGCCGGAAGCCGGAGCTGTTCCGGCGATACGATCAGGCTATTGAGCAGCTCCAGCACCTGCCGCTCCATGTGCGCTGTCGATGGCCGCCCGCTGAAGCGGCGGAGGAGCTTCTGCGTGTCCGTTTTGGGAGCTGCCGTCTGTTTTGCGCTTCGCTTTTCCAGTGCTTTCTCCAGGGCTTCTCGATCAATGACCGGCGGATAGCCGCGCTCTCCCGTATAGCGGCTGTCTTCCAGAATTCGAGCAATCATGTTTTTGTTCCATAGCTTTCCCTCGTCATAGGGAATTGACTGTTCTCGAAGCTCCTCTACCAAGGTGTTGTAGGTAGCACCCACAAGGTATTGTTGGAAGATGTACTCTACCAGCTTTGATTCCTGCGGATGGAGGGCAATTTCGCCCATAACCACTCTGTAGCCAAACGGCTGCTTCCGATTGCCCATCAGCGCACCGTCCTTTCTATGGTTTCGGCCAGCTCCAGCCCGTTTTTCAGGCGGAAGCGGATTCGCTCATTGCTTTCTACGATGATTGTTTCAACGAGCTCACCGAACAGCTCTGCGTCAAAGCTGTCAAGGAAGTCCGGGCCATCATCCAAGATTTCCATCAGCTCTCTTGTTTGGGCGATGGTGTTGTCGCCATCGACGGCCAGAAGACGCTCCTTTTTCAGCTTTACAGCGCGGAGCTGCTCGGTCAACTCATTGCTCTGGGATATAAAAATGTCAGGATCAATGAGGCCCTGTTGTTTCAGCGTGGCCAACATTTGATTCTGACTGGTAAGATCGGATATTTGCTTGTTGAGTTCAATGACATCCAGGCTCCAGAGCATCCGGCGGTTGCGGATGGCTTGGAGCGAGGTGATCATTCCCATGAGGATTGGTTCGCCATGGTGCTTGAGCTTATAGTATAGGCGGATGAAAGCATTTGTTATTTCATCTTCTGCAATTGGTGTAATGCCGCATTTGAGGCCATGTCTCTTTTTATCGTGTCCTATGCATACCCAGTATGTGATGCCGCGCACAACCTTGCGACGAAATAGTGACTGGCAGTCGCCGCATACTATCTTTTTCCGAAACGCATACGGACTGTTTTTCGTTAATGTAATCTTCTGAGCACGAGATTTCATCAAAGCATTTGCTTTCTCAAAATCTTCTTTTGGTACGATTCCTTCGTGTGTCCCGTATGCGTAGTAAGAAACTTTCTGCCCTCGGTTCAGCCGGCATTTATATGGAAGCGTATCTGTTGAGAAGTATTTTTGCCACACAGAGTCGCCAATGTACTTTTCATTCGAGATAATATATCGAATAGCAGTTGAATCCCAAGCGACTTCACCAGATTTACACGGGATGCCTTCTTCTCGCAGGTCAGACGCTATCCGCTCTGTACTTTTGCCGGAAAGATACTCTTTGAATATCCGTTGTACGATAACAGCTTGTTCCTCCACAATGCGTATGGAATGATCCTGTAGAGTATATCCGTATGGCAAGTTTGCGGGTATATATGTTCCGGCCTGCATTCGTTTTTGAATGCCCCACCTCATATTGCCAGAGATGGATTCGCTCTCGGCCTGGGCGAAGGATGCGAAGAGCGCAGTCATCATTTCGCCGGACATCGTCGCAGTGTCAATGTTCTCTTTCTCGAAGTAGACGCCGACACCGAGTGATTTCAGCTCTCTGATGGTTTCCAGACATTCCTTGGTATTGCGGGCAAAGCGGGAGATGGATTTCACCAGAACCCTGTCGATCAGCCCTCTGCGGCAATCTGCCAAGAGCCGCTGGAAGTCCTCACGCTTTTCAGCCGATGTCCCAGTAATACCCTCATCTGCGTATATGTCAACCATTCTCCAGTTTTCCTTGTTGGAGATCAGGTCGCTGTAGTGACGGTTCTGGGCGGCGAAGGAGTTGAGCTGGTCATCAGAGGCGGAGCTGACACGGGCGTATGCCGCAACCCGCAATTTGGCGTTTTGGGGCTTTTCAGTTGCCTCGATGGTGATGACCCGGTATTGCTTTTCTCGAAGTGCCATGCTGCCGTCGGTCATCAGCTTTTCCGCCATGTCAGTTCACCTCCTTTTTTGCAACACAAACAATACCACAACACCTTTGAAATAGCTATTGAAAAGAATGCGATTTCAGAAAGAAATGATAATGTCCGCACTGGTCTGTGCGGCAATTCTGGCCAGAATTTTGCGGGCCTCTCTTTCTGTGGTTTTCTTCTGCTCTATCAGCGTGCGGAGCAGTTGGGCAATGCCGCACAAATCGATATTTGTCATCTCGGTTCCTCGCTTTCGTGGATTTGTTTTGATAACAGAAATATGGGACCCGATCAGGGAGTTTGCGGAGAAAAGGAAGAGGAGTGTAGAGGGGGAAAGATGAAGAACTCAGAGAAACGGAGGTTGAGAAGAAGAGGATGTACTGTGATCAGATCCCATATTTCTGCTATCAAAAGGAAACAGAGGACCGCTCCCAAAGGTCAGGAGAGTAGTTGTAGGCTCCAAGTCTGGAGCGGCCCTTTGTTTCTTGATACTGCTTGCCTGTATTCGACACTACTTCCCCAGGCAGGGCGGCAACTTAAACTGTGCTGGCGCACATCATGGGACTCGAACCCCTCCGAGGATCTCTCCGAGCTGCGTAAGCAGAAGTATCATTGTAGGCTGACGGGGTCATGGCGGGGACAGCTTGCCAAGGCTGCCTTGGCCTGAGTGGGTATCGCTCTGCACCTTATTTGGCCGTCCTTTGATGCGGATCTGCTCCGCACAGGTGGTCTTCGCGCACTCGGCCTGACGCTCTCCCGATCAGCTAAGGTATTCAAGTTGCCGGATATGACCGCCTGGGGCGGTGTTTTTCAAGGTTCGCTCTGAGATGTTTTGATCTCACGAAGATTGTAACTCTGCGCGTATTCTTCCAACAGAAACAGAATGGAAAGTTTACCAACCCAAAATGGAAAGTTTTTAGAGGGATGCCTCCAATTCGGACAGCAGAGAGATGGCCATCCGCAGTCCGCGCTTCTGTTCCTCTGCAAAATCTCCTTTTCCCACCAGGAGATAATCCAGAGAAACATCAAAGAATGCTGCAAACTCTACGGCCAGCTCGACTGGGCCAGTCTGCTTTCCAGTTTCGATTTTTGCGATGTATGGAGTGCTGACATTCATCTTCTCTGCCAACTGCTCCTGTGTGAGCCCACGCTTTTTTCGCAAGCTCCTGATCCTTGAACCATAGTCCTCTCTATTAAAGTACATGGTGATTTACTCCGTCTTCTGAAATTTGGATGCGAACCAAATTTCGGAGCGGTGGGTCGCGGCAATGGAGCGACCGGACATACCGGACGCTGAGCAGAGGCCGCCATTTTTCGACAAACAAAAAATGCACCCACCGTGCGGTGAGTGCATACGAAGAGAAATATTTGCCGAGCTTTAGCGGTATATAGTGAGTAAGGACAAATGGTGTCGAATAAAAAAGAACCGCAACCCCTTGAAGGATTGCGGTATGTAATGTTGCTCTTTTTTCCCTGACCCCCGGCGGGTGTTCATTGCTCCCTATACGATTTCCTGCCATATTCTCCCCTTGCGGGGATAACAGACAAAAAGTGCGTTTCCCCTCACCGTTTCGATGGGGGTATTATAATAGGGAATTTTTAGGGGTTTCTTAGAAATCGCTTAGGTTTTAGGCAGTTTTGCTGAAATTTGAAGATTATCCGCTTTTTGTATTATTATATATTCATATTGGCTAAAAAGAACCAGTCAAAACTGTGCATTCTATATGTGCAATTAGTCTGACAAGATTTTCTACATCTTATTTTTCTATTCTACCAAGGGTACACTAAACTTGTCAACATATTTCTTGTGGTCGGAGGGTTGGCAAGTGGAATATGGAACTATTCGGATTAAGCTGGACGAGCTGTTGAAGGCATCCGGTCTTAGCAAGAACATGCTGAGCCATCGGGCTGAGATGCAGCGGACGCAGATCAATAATTATTGTAAAAACCAAATTACTCGTTTAGATATAGATGTCCTCGCAAGGCTTTGTACGGTGTTGAATTGTGAGATCGGCGATCTATTAGAATTTATACCACCAGAAAAAATAGAAAAATGAGGCTCGAAAGAGGAATGTACTTTTCTCCCTAACCCTTTGTGTTCTTAATACTCTGCCTATTAATGGATTATTATTTATGGGCGTAATAGCAGCTTTAAAAGAATGGCTGTGGCGGAACTAAGACCACCACAGCCATTCTTTATACTTGCCGTCATTTTCTCCTTGACGATGCTGGTGTTCAACCTCATCCCCAGGGTGGCGCAGACCGTCACAAGGCTTTCTTTTGCTGCTTTGGCGTCTACGGCGATCAAAACGCCGCCCAGGTTTCCGCTGTACTGACACGAGCGGAGAGCGGAGCTGTCGGAGAGGAGGAAGATCCCCGGCGCCTCCACCATGCAGGAAGTACCCTGTAACGCTCGGACAGTAAGGCGGCCGGTCAGACAGAAAAGCACCTCAAACTGGAGCGGTGTGCCGCACACCGCAATGGGCCGCAAGGGTTCCTGCTCCGGCTCTGGCAAGGAAAAGCGGCAGATCTCCACCCCCGGCATACCGTGGCTCCAGCGGCCTGTGCCGGAGTCCTGGCTCAATAAATATTCTTTCAGCATGATTTCTCACGACCTGTTTCTCTGGGTTCGGAATTGGTTTTACCTATGCTGACCGGGGAACCAGAGAGAAGGCAGGAGACAAGCGCCTCCTGCCTTCTGCGGTGCTTTTGTCAGGCCAGCGATGCGCCCAGCTCGCGGCAGGCCGCCAGAGCGTCATCGTCCGGAGCTTCGTTGCAGATTACGCTTTCACAAGCCAGATTGGCGCCGTCGTCGTTGCAGCGGGACTCCCAACTGCGCATCCATTCGCCGTCGCCCCAGCCGTAGGAGCCAAACAGGGCGATGTTCTTCCCGCTCAGCCTGCCCTCACAGGCGGTGAACATGGGCTCGAACTCGCTCTCCTCCAACTGCTCCGACCCCATGGAGGGGCAGCCAAAGGCGATGGCGGAATATTCGCCGACCTGCTCCGGCGAGAACTCCGCGGCGGTGATCACAGACACCTCGGCGCCCTTGCCCTTGACGCCTTCGGCCACCGCCATGGCCATGGCCTCGGTGTTTCCCGTGCCGCTCCAATACACAACTGCAACTTTACTCATAAGACGCAACGACCTTTCTTTCTGGATTTGTTATGGTAGAAACATCAACCAGCCACGGTGAGCTGCTCGATGGATTTCCCTTGCTGCCACTGCAGGGAGTAGATTTTGCTGCACACCTCGTATTTTTCAAAGATGTTTTTGGCGGCCTGTTCGTCGCCGTAGACCTTCCAGCAGCCCACGCACTTGTGATTACACGCCCGATTGCAGATGAAGCCCAGCACATCCTCCGGCGGATAGCTCAAAAACAGTCCGATCTCATGGGGGAATTCCCCCTCGCTCCGGAGCCGGTGGATCAGGTGAACCACACAGCCATTGGGGTTTTCCGGCACATAGCCGTATTTCAGAAGCAATGCTCTGGCGCGGTGATCGGTCAGATCGCTCTCCAGCGCATTGGGCCGGTAGGCGTAGATCAAAGCGCGGCCTTTGCGAACCCGGAGCGGCAGAATACGGATTCCTCTGGGAACCAGTTTCTTGTTCAGCCGGCACAAGTCTCGCGTCAGATCCTTCCGGCTGGGGCAGGCGCAGGAAAAGAGATTTCCCGTCTTGATCCCGGCCAGGGTGGGAGAGCAGTGACGAATCAGCAGATCCTCTGACATAGGCGTTTTCCTCACAAAATCATGTCCACACGAAGACTGTACGGAGAAATGGAAAAACTGAAAGCAAATATTGTTAGCGACAGCTAACCGATGTGCCAAAAATATAGCCGCCGCCTTTTGGTTAGCGGTAGCTAACTAAAGAAATTATATATAGAATGAATCCGCTTGTCAAGAGGACGGATGGAATCTGTTGACAAAAAAATAGCGCATTTTGGACGCCTGTGTTATAATAAGCAAAATGTCCGTTTTGGGGAGGGTCCTATGGCGATTCACGAATCTGGCCAGATGTATCTGGAAACTATTTATATTCTCTCTCAGAATAGCGCCTTTGTTCGGGCTATCGATGTGGGAGAGCAGTTGGGCTTTACCAAGCCCAGCGTCAGCAGAGCCATGTCCATTCTGAAAAAGGACGGATATGTGAATGTGGACGCTGACGGTGCGATCACCCTGACGGAGATCGGGCTTGCCATTGCGAAGACGATGTACACCCGCCATACGGTGTTGAGCCAGATGCTGATGGAACTGGGTGTGGACGAGAAGACCGCGACCGAGGACGCCTGCCGGATCGAGCATGTGATCAGCGAAAAATCCTTTGCGGCGGTGCAGGCGCACTTGGAGCAGGTAACGAAAATGCGGGAAGATGCTCACGGGCAATGAGCCTATCTCTCAATTTTATATCCCACCCGAAAAACAGTCTTGATGTAGGTGGGGTGCTTTGGATCAGGCTCCAGTTTGCTCCGTAGCTGCCAGATCGTATTGTCCACGGTGTTGGTGCCCAATTCATGAATTATAGAGTGTAGTAGCATAGCAAACGACGTACTGAATAGGGGAACTGAAAAGTCCCTCCTGTCTACGCATTTAGGGGGCAAAAAGCCCAGAGAAATCAAGGCTTTTGGGCGGTAGTTGGTGCCCAATTCATAAACAACTGAATGTGAGCTGAACCCAAGCCTATATTGCGCTCGCCGCCGTAAATCCGGAAAACCCTATATGCAAATTTGGCGGACTTTGCTATCGAGCGGCAACGCGATAAGTGAATACCTGCCATTTGGCACGGGATATCAAATGAGGTGGAGCCTTGATATGGCCTCCACCTCATTTTTATGTGATCTGCGCTTTTGAATCAGGAGCGGCCTGCTGCTTGGGCTTTGTGTAAGTTCACCGCCAAGCGTACCTGCTCCATAGCTCCAAACGCTTACGGCAGCTCATCCTTATGTGTCTGCTGGCTTTTCAAAACCTTTCGGGTGGCTTTTTTGATTTTATGGCACACGCTAAAAATAGCGATGCAAAACAGCAGAGCCACTAATCCATATCCAAACGACTGCATTGCCGTGTTCATATTCACGCCTCTTTTCTGACCGCTGCCGCCAACGAACTCAACCGAACAATCCTCTTTTTTTGTACGGCTCCTTCTGGATCGTGCCGACCTCATACCCTGTGCTGCGAATAGCATTCATAAGAGCCTCCGTGTCCAGCTCTGTTTCAGAGAGGATTACAGTCTGGTTTTTGCTGCGGGAGGAGTTTACCTTTTTGACCGGGCAGGCTTTGCATACGGCGTCATTGACATGAGCCTCGCACATCCCGCACATCATTCCATTGACTTCCACTGTGTACTTCCACATGTTCTCTCACTCCTTCTTGACTTTTGGATCATCGAGCTGCGCGGACCGGACGGCGGTCTGCCGTGCCGCAGTCCGTTCATCCGGAATCTTCCTGGCCATCAGACAGCACAGCGGCGCCAACGAGTTTCCAAGAAGCGGATGGCGAACGATGGAATAGCCGCGCTCGGACAGGTATGCCATCAGCTCCCCGGCAGTCCAGACATGATACACCCGAAAGCCTGAAAGCCCCATGAACCAGAGCCGGAGTCTGGCGCTTCGGCTTTTGCCCCAGACAAAGGTGGGGGCGAACAGCCATCCCCCCGGCTTCAGAACCCGCCAGGCTTCCGCCAGAGCTTTTTCCGGGTGAGGCATGACATGGAGGGCGTTGGAGATCACGACTGCATCGAAGCTCTCCGGGCCGTAGGGCAGCTTGGTAGCGTCCTGGACGGAGAAATGGAGCCGGGACGAATAAACCTGCTTTTTGGCCTGACGGATCATTTCAGCTGAAAAGTCGGTTGCCTCCCAGCTCCGGACACATGGAGACAGAGGGACGGACAGCTGACCTGTTCCGCAGGCCAACTCCAGCACATCCATGTCCCGTTTCAGAAAAGGACGCATTGCTTTGCAGATCTGCTGATAGGTCGCCTGAGAGCGGCGCATGAAGCCGGCGTAATGCCGTGAAAACCGCTCCCAAAACTGCTTGTTGTCATCCATACAATATGGTCACCTCAATGATGCGGTTAGCGTTTGCTAACTACATCATACTCTTTGTCGCATGAAATTGCAAGATGCGCCATATTGGTTTTGCATGTTCTCTGGGATAAATCAAGGGAAGAAGCTGGAACGAAGAATGACCGGGACACGTATCCCGGTCATTCTTTTCTTTCGCGCCTCTGCCTTTACCGGCACCAACCGGTGGGATTGGAGCGGGCGGTGATGAAGCGGCGGTAAATGCCCTCCTCCGCCATAAGTTTGTCATGGTCGCCGGCCTGGACGATGCGTCCCTGGTCAATGACCAGGATCTCATCGGCGTGGCGGATGGTATTCAGCCTGTGGGCAATGACCAACAGAGTCTTACCCCGGCACAGCTGGGTGATGGCCTCCTGGATGTAGCTCTCGTTGTCGGCATCCACGCTGGCGGTAGCCTCATCCAGAATGACGATGGGAGCATCCTTCAGAATGCAGCGGGCAATGGAGATCCGCTGCCGCTCTCCGCCGGACAGGCTGGCTCCACCTTCGCCGATGACAGTGTCAAAGCCGTCGGGCAGCTCCATGATGAAGTCATAGCATCGGGCTTTCCTGGCCGCCTCATAGACCTCCTCCCGTGTGGCGTCTGTCCGTCCCATGGCGATGTTGTTGTAGACGGTATCCTGGAAGAGATAGACCCGCTGGAACACCATGGAGATCTGATCCATCAGATCAGAGAGAGGAATATCGCGGATGTCCCTGCCCCGCACCAGGATCTGTCCCTGTTTGACATCCCAAAACCGGGAGAGTAGGTTGGCTACCGTACTTTTACCGCCGCCGGAGGGCCCCACCAGGGCCAACATCCGGTTTTTCTCCAGCGTGAAGGAGACATCATGCAGCACTTCTTTCTCCCCGTAGGCAAAGGTGACATTCCGGAACTCCACCTCTGGGGCGCTGCCGGCTTTGGGTAAGGACTCCCGGCCCCGGTCGGGCAGTTCCGGCTGGGCCAGTACCGCCTCAATCCGATCCATGCAGGCGTTCATCACCGTCAGGCGGGTGGCCTGGCTGTAGAGCGCTTTAATGGGGCCGAAGAGGTCAAAGACGAAGAGCAAGACACCCAGCAGGAAGGTGATGGAGAGCTGCCCACGGCCATAGAGCCAGAGTGACAGGGGGATTATCAGCACCGAGCCCAGACCGCACACCAGATAGAGAGCCCGCATCCAGGGGGCCTGACTCTCCTCGAACTCGATGCTGACCTTGCGGCTCCGGGCAAAATTCTCGGTGAGCTCCGCGGAACGCTCTCCCAGCAGGTTGAAGGTCTTTGCGATGCCGATGCCTTCCACATAATCCAGCACCGCCCGCGTGAGCGATTCGCTCTGCTCCTGTCGGACATCAGAGTGAGTCAGGGTGCTTCCCAGGGAAGCGCGGCCCAGCTGCCAAATGATCCCTACCACCACCAAGGCGGCCAGTCCCAGCCAGGGATTCAGGAAGGCCAGCCACAGCACCAGAATGGCCTGGGCAAAGGTATAGCTCATCATGTTGGCAATGTCGTGCATACAGTTCTCCTCAATAAACACCATGTCGGTAGACAGAACGGAACTGATTTTGCCGATGTTGCCCTCTGTGAAATAGCCCATGGGCAGGCGGCGCAGATGCCGTCCCAGCTCCATGCGCAGATCGGCGAATACCATATAGCCCGCCGCGGCCTGGAGCCGGTCGGCGATGTTCTGGCACAGGCACTCCAGCAGCACGCAGCCCACCGTGCCCACCGCCAGCCACAGGCACAGCCGTGCCGTCATGGTTCCCTGGAGAAAGGCACTCAGGGCCAGGAAGGACAGACCGATGGGGGCCTTGGACAGCATGGCCTTCAGGAATGCAAAGACAAAGGCCAGCTTGATCCGCCCCTGATAGGGGCCGGATACGGACAGGATTCGTTTCATCAGCGCGATCATGCCTCGTCGCCTCCTTTCTCCGCGGAGACACGCCAGACAGCGGCTCCCTCGGCAGCCCGCCACAGTTTTTCATAGGTGGGGCAGTTTTTTCGCAATGTATCGTGGCGGCCAATCCCTGCCACATTGCCCTGGTCCAGCACTACGATCTGATCGGCACCTGCAATGGACTGAAGCCGATGGGCGATGACGATGACCGTCTTGCCACGAATCACCTCGGCAATGGCGGCGTTCATTTTCTCCTCATTCTCCGGGTCCAAAAAAGCGGTGGCCTCGTCCAGCACCACGATGGGAGCGTCCTTCAAAATCGCCCGGGCCAGGGCGATCCGCTGCCGCTCGCCGCCGGAAAGCCCTTTGCCTCCGTCGCCGGCCATGGTATAGATTCCTTTTTCCAGCCGCTCCAGAAACTCTCCGCACTGGGCACGTTCCGCAGCCGCCAGCACCTCCTCGTCGGTGGCGCCGGGTCTTCCCAGCCGGATGTTCTCCAACAGGCTGGTGTTGAACAGGAACTGCTCCTGCGCGACGAAGGAGATCTGCTCATTCAGAGAGGCGAGGGACATCTCTCGCAGGTCTTGCCCCCCCAGCGTGATGCGTCCGTCCGTCACATCGTAAAAGTGGACCAGCAGCTTGGCAAGGGTCGACTTCCCGCTGCCGGATTCTCCCACCAAAGCAGTGAGGCTCCCCTGTGGGACAGAGAAGGAGATGCCGTGGAGGACTTCGTCCTTTTCGTAGGAAAACCGCACATTCTCAAAGCGGATCTGCAAATCGTTTCCGCTGAACTCCGTCTTTCCTTCATTCAGAGGCGGAATATTGAACAGAGATTCCATTTGGTCAATCTTGTAGCTCAGCTGGGGCAGCACCGACATAAAGTTCATGGCCCGGACCAAAGGCGGTCCCACGGAAAAAGACATGCACAATACCAGCGCGTAATCCGGCAAGGTAGAGGCACCGGTGAGTACCAGATAGCCGCCGGCTGGCAGCAGCACCAGCGCCACGCAGGGCAAAATGCTGGTGTAGAGGGCCATCCACAGCCAGCAGGCCCGGAACCAATCCAGAGTAAAATCACGGTAGTTTTTCACATCGGTCTCAAAGCGGTGATAGGACTCTCCGTCCCGGTTAAAGACCTTCACGACTTCCATGCCGTTGATGTACTCCACGATGGTGTTGTTCATTTTCTGCCCGGCGGCGTAGTAGTCCCCCATCTTGCTCATGCCGGAGCGGTACATCATGCCCATGGCCAACACGCCCAGCGGAAGGGAGCAGAGGGAAAGCAGACCCAGCTTCCAGTCCGTGAGGAACATGGCCACAAATACCACCACCGGCACCGCCAGATTGGACAGCCCTTCCGGCAAGGCGTGGGCCAGCAGAAGTTCCATGCTCTCGATGTCGTCAATGAACATCTTCTTCCAGACTCCAACGCCCTTCTCCTGGATCGCACCCAGGGGCTGCTTTTCCAGCTTGCTCTGGAGATGGAGCCGGAGGTTTTCCAAAGTATGATAGGCGGAACGGTGGGACAGTGCCAGCCCCTCCACATAGAGAAGGCCGTAGAGGACCATGCACAGAGCCATGGCCCCGGCGCTCGTCAGGGTTTCCTCCAATGTGAGACTGCCCCCAGTCAGCAGGGGTCTCAGCAGGCGGTAGAGGAAGAAATAGGGCAGCACGCTCATGGCCACGCCGGCCACCAGTACCAGAATGGAGGCATAAGTCGTCTTCCGGTGGCGTCCAGTGTAGCGCAGGACTTTTTGAAACACAGTATCACTCCTTTTGGTTAGTTATTGCTAACTTATTAGCGAGAAAAAAGCCTCCGGAGAGGCGTTTTTCACCCCTTGGGGAATCCCAGGGCGGCATACCAGTCAAAGAGACGGCAGACCAGCGTGCAGTGGCGCTGGATCTCCGGCCAGGCAAAGCCATGGATAAAGGGCTCGTAAATGGTGGTCCAGAAGGCGGACAGGACCACATGGAGCTCCTCCTGCGTCATATCCACCGTACACAAGCCCCGGCGTCTGGCCTCGGCGTAGTAGGTCCAGGTGCCTTCCGTCATTTTCTCCACCCAGTCGTGCTGGAAGTTGGCGTAAGCGGTGCCCTCCGCTCCGGTGAGCAGCAGCACAAAGCCATCCCGCCGCTCATTGAGAAAGCGGAACCACCACAGCATATATTCCTCATCCATATACCACGCCCGGATCAGGTCTTCGTCGGAGAGGGCGGATGCCGGCACCGCCGTCCGCTCCTCATAAACAGCATCCAAATCCGCCACAGTATCCGCCACCACAGCGCGAAACAGTTCCTCTTTTCCGGCGTAACGCTTATAAAGAGCCCCGGTTGTCACACCCGCTCGCTGGCAGATGGATTTCAGGGAAGCCCTCTCAAAGCCAAGCGCCAGGAACTCCTCTTTGGCGCTGTCCATGATCCGAGGGTCAATGGAAGTATCCGGTTTTGCCATAACATCCCCCCGACAAATGATAATTTGATTACCGATAATCTTGTTATCAATATAGCATCCCTTTCTATCCCTGTCAAGGAGAAATCCTCTCTTGACAAACTTGCTTTTTGGTTGTATATTCAAAACATCGTTATGAAACACTGTTTTGAATTGTGAGGCGATACCATGGCAAAGCAGATCGAAGGGGTCTATGAAAATGTACTCCGCTGCGCCCGTCGGGAATTTTTGGAAAAAGGCTTTGCTCTGGCCTCCCTGCGGGACATCGCCAAGGCGGCGGGAACCAGCACCGGCTCCATTTATACCCGCTTTACCGACAAGGCGGGATTGTTCCGGGCCCTGGTGGAGCCTGCCGCGGGAGAGCTGAAGCGCCGTTTTTTGGAGATTCAGGAGTCTTTTCACCGGTTTGACGGCCAAACCCAGCAGGAGGAAATGGGGCGTTACACTGCCCATGCCCAGGAGGGACTGTTTGATTACATCTATGAGCACCTGCCGGAGTTTGAACTGCTGCTCCGCCGGGGCGCTGGGACGGAATATGCCCACTATATTGACGAGTTGGTGGAGATCGAAGTCAGTTACACCTACAAATACATGGAGGTCATCGGCTGTGAGAGCGTTCGCTCCGGTCAGGTCACCGAGGACTTGATCCATATCGTTACCACCGCCTACTTCAACGGAATGTTTGAGCCGGTGCGGCACCGCATGGATAAGGCCCGGGCGCTCCACTATATCCGCCAGCTCAACCGCTATCACATGGCAGGATTTGAGACGATCTTTCATCCCGAAAACTTCCGGTAGTGCAAAAGGCCGCTTCCCCGGCGGCCTTTTCATAGAACCAAAGGTTAGCAATAACTAACTAAAGGAGGCTTATTTATGCAGAAAACGCAAAGCCCGCTGCTGCGGCTGTGGCAGCTGGGCAGGGAACATCACGGCGGCCTGATTGCCGCCATCTTCTGCGCGGTGGCGGGTGTCCTGCTGGGGCTGCTGCCGTATCTCTCGGCAGGGCGTATCCTGGTAGCGCTTCTCACCGGGCAGCGGGACTGGAACTTCTATCTTCTGTGGTGCATGGTGGCCCTGGGGGGCTATCTGGCCAAAACTCTGCTTTACAATCTGGCGCTCTCCCTCTCCCACAAGGCCACCTTCCAGATCCTGCGGGACATCCGGAAGATGGTTCTGTCCAAAATGCCCCGCTTACCCTTGGGAGACATTCTGGACACCTCCAGCGGACGGCTCAAACAGATCGTGGTAGATCAGGTGGAGAGTATGGAGACGACACTGGCCCACCTGCTGCCGGAGATGACCTCCAATCTGCTGGCGCCGGTATGCGTTCTCGTGTATCTGTTTACGCTGGACTGGCGCATGGCATTGCTGAGTCTGGTGTCCATTCCTGTGGGCATGGCTTTTATGATGGCCATTATGGGCAGCTATGGCAAGGACTATCAGGGTGCGGTGGAGACGACCCAGGCCATGAACGAGACCATTGTGGAGTACATCGGCGGCATTGAGGTCATCAAGGCTTTCAATCAGGGAAAGAACTCCTATGAGAAGTTCTCCTCCCGGGTACGGGCCAATGCTGCCTACTACTACAACTGGATGAAGAAATGCCAGTTTGGAATGGCGCTGGCCTATGCCATCGCGCCCACCACCCTTATCACGGTGCTGCCTGTGGGCTGGATCTTCTACACGGACGGCAGTTTGTCCGCAGAGGTATTTCTCACCACCATCATCCTGTCCATGAGTATTGTGGGACCTCTCATTGCCGCCATGGGCTTTGTGGATAATCTTGCCAAGGTAGGTACCATCGTAGGTTCGGTGGATGAGATCCTGCTGAAACCGGAGCAGGATCACGGAACACAGCCGGCACAGCTGGGAAAACCGGATATCGCCTTGGATCATGTTTCCTTTGGATATGCCCAGGACAAGGAGATCCTCCACAACATCTCCCTCACCATTCCGGCCGGCAGCCTCACCGCTTTGGTTGGACCCTCCGGTTCGGGCAAGTCCACCATCGCCAAGCTCATCGCCGGTTTCTGGGATGTGACCGAGGGCCGCATTACCCTGGGCGGCGTGGAGGAAAGCCGTATCCCGCTGGAACAACTCTATGACCAGGTGGCCTTTGTTTCTCAGGACAATTACCTCTTTGACGATACCATCCGGGAAAATATCCGCATGGGCCGGGTAAATGCCACGGATCAAGAAGTGGAACAAGTCGCCAAAGCCGCCGGATGCGACGGTTTCATCCGCCAGTTGGAGCATGGCTATGACACCCGGGTGGGCGGCGGAGGCGCCCATCTCTCCGGAGGAGAGCGGCAGCGTATCGCCATCGCCCGGGCTATGCTGAAAAACGCCCCCGTGGTGATTCTGGACGAGGCCACCGCCTACATTGATCCGGAGAATGAAGCAGTGGTCCAGCGGGCAGTGGCAAAACTGGTGGAGGGTAAGACGGTCATCGTCATTGCCCACCGCCTGTCCACCATCACCGGCGCTGATCAGATCGTGGTGGTGAAGGATGGAAGCATCGAAGCGCAGGGCAGGCATGAAGACCTGCTGCGCCATTGTCCGTTGTACGCCGATCTGTGGCAGGCTCACATGGGCGTAAAGGAGGGTGAAACGGTATGATTGAGACATTCAGAGGTATCTGGCGGTTTGCCGGTAAGGAACAGCGCAACATCCGGCGCTCGGTGATCGCCTGCTTTTTGGGTGCGGTATTCCATATGTTTGAGATTGCCGCCATCTACTACACCATCCTGGCTCTGCTGGATGGAAAAACCGGCCCTGCCACGGCGTGGCAGGCGCTGGGCTTGTTGGCAGTCAGTATTCTGGGCAGCGCCGTGACCAAGTATTTCTCCCAACTCCAGCAGACCCACGCCGGGTACTTCATGGCGGCCAATAAGCGCGTGGCCATCGGGCAGCGGATGAAATCCGTCCCCATGGGCTACTTCAACGACAACAGCCTGGGAGAGCTCACCGGGGTCTGCACCACTGTACTGGACAATGTGGAGACTGTGGCCCCCATGGTGTTGGTGACCATGCTGGGCGGGATGCTCAACGCTCTGGTCTTTATGGTGATGATCCTGATTTTTGACTGGCGGATCGGTCTCATTGTGGTGGCGGCCACAGCAGTTTATTTGTTCATCACCTCGGCCATGGAGCAAAAATCCGCCGCCCTCGCCCCGCACCGTCAGAAGTCCGAGGCCAAGTTGGTGGAGGCGGTGCTGGAGTATGTGCAGGGCATGAGCGTGGTGAAGTCCTTCAACCTCACCGGACGGGGTGACCGCACCTTGCAGGAAGCACTGGAATACAACTGCCGCAGCAACCTGAACATCGAAAAGATGTTCACCCCTTATATTATGGCGCAGGGGATCGCGCTCCAGCTGGGAAGCGTGGCCATGATGCTTGCAGCGGTATGGTTCTATCTCTCCGGAACGATGATTCTGGCCAACGCTCTGATGGTGGTCATCATGTCCTTCCTGGTCTTTGCCCAGATCTCCTCGGCGGGCAGCGGCATGTCCCTGCTGCGTATCGTCAGCAGCTGCATGGCCCATGCCGATGAGACGGACGCCATGCCCCAGCTGGCAGAGACCGGTCGGGCCGGCACGCCCAGGGAGCACAGCATTACCTTCGACCATGTTTCGTTCTCTTATGACCAGCGGCCTATCCTGCGGGATGTATCCTTCGCCATCCCGGACAGAACCACCACCGCCATCGTGGGCCCCAGCGGTTCCGGGAAAACCACACTGTGTAATCTCATCGCCCGGTTCTGGGATGTGGAGAGCGGCACCGTCCTTGTGGGCGGTCAGAATGTGAAGGACTATACTCTGGAGGACCTGATGGATCAGATCTCCATGGTATTTCAGAAGGTCTATCTCTTTGCCGACACGGTGGAAAATAACATCAAGTTTGGATGCCCCAATGCCACCCACGAGGAAGTGGTGGCTGCGGCGAAGAAAGCCTGTTGCCACGACTTCATTCTCACCCTGCCCCAAGGCTATGACACCGTCATCGGCGAGGGTGGTTCCAGTCTTTCCGGCGGCGAGAAGCAGCGCATCTCCATTGCTCGGGCTATCCTGAAAGACGCTCCCATCGTGATTCTGGATGAAGCCACCGCCAATGTAGACCCGGAGAATGAGGACCGGCTGCAAAAGGCCATTGAAGCCCTGACTCGGAACAAGACCATTCTGATGATCGCTCACCGGCTGAAGACGGTCCGCAACGCCGACCAGATCCTGGTGCTGGACGGCGGACAGATCGTTCAGCGGGGCACCCACAGCCAGCTCATGGCCCAGGAGGGCCTGTATCAAGCGTTCGTATCCGGCCGTAAAGAGTCCGGCCAGTGGAAGCTCTAAGAGGAGGAACGCCCAAACCATCATGAAAAGAGGAGTGCCGCCACCGGGTATATTCCGGCGGCGGCACTCTTGTTGTGTCCGGGAGATTGCGCTTGAAGGGGCAATTGATACTGAAAATGGAAAATCACTTGACTGGTTAGCGATTGCTAACTATAATCAAGCGTAGAGTACCGTGTCTTTTGAGGAGGGCCTATGGAGAAGTACAAGGTCGAGAAGGACTCCGTGCAGGAGACGCTCATCATCCCGCTGTATGGCCGGCGGCTCTGCTCGCGGCGGTTCCCCGGACTTTATCAGGATGCCACGGCGGCCATGCTGATGGAGAAGGTGGACTACGACTTCTCCCCTTTGGAGCGGCAGGCAAACGGTCTGATGCAGACCTTCGGCGCGCTGGAGGTCGCCATGCGCCAGAATGACCTCGCCTGGGAGGTGCGGGACTATCTGAATGCCCATCCCAGAGCGGCCGTCATCAATCTGGGCTGCGGTCTGGACAACACCGGGCGGGCCTGTGACAACGGCCGGTGCAGCATCTGGAACATCGACCTGCCGGATGTGATCGAGCTGCGGGATCGCCTACTTCCTCCCGGAGAGCGGGAGAAAAATCTGGCCTTTGATCTGAAAGACCCGCGCTGGATGGATGCCGTCCGCACTGATCCTGAGGATGGAGCGGTGCTGTTTGCCGCCGGGGTCTTCTACTACTTCACGACGGAAGATGTCAAATCTCTGGCCACAGGCATCGCAAAACGCTTTCCAAGAGGGCGGCTTGTCTTTGACGCGGCCGGGAAAACGGCTGTCCGGCTGATGCTGAAAACCTGGGTGAAGCAGGCGGGCATCCGGGATGTGGGCGCCTATTTTTCCGTCAAGGACGCCAGGCGGGAGCTGGAGCCATGGTCGCCGCTTTTTTCTGTTTCCAGCCGGGGCTATATGCTGGGCTATCAATCACTTCATGATCCGGCGGTTCGGCCCGTCCACCGGCTGCTGGCGAAGCTGGCCGACGGACCGATGCATCTGCAGATCGTCCGGATCGACTTTGCAGAATGATGATACCTAACCGACTTTTTCCACCCGGAATACGAGCAAATGATCGTGATAGGGGATGTGTATGAACTGGACGCGCACCGTTTTGGACGGGTTTGCTATGGCGGCCTACTTTAACCTGTTTGCCGGACTGGTGGCGCTGTATAAACCCCGGCTGATGTTCCCCTGTTATCCGCCCGCCATCATCAAGGCGGCGAAAGATCCGCCCACCAGTGCGGAAAACCGCTTTTACTGGCTTTGGATCTGTTTTGGGGAGCTGCTGCCCCTTCTGCTTTATGGCGCGGTCAGTACCATGGAGGGCGGGACACCAGGGTTCTGGCCTCTGGCCCTGACCGGGTATATCCAGTGGATGATGGTCAATTTCTGCGACCTGTTCTTTCTGGATTTCTGGCTGATTCAGAGGAAGGCGAAAAGCCGGTTTATCATCCCGGGAACCGAAGGGCACCCCGGCTACGGGTTCAACGCGTGGATGAAGGACTACGCTCTGCCGGAGCACCTGCTCCAGTGGCCGTTTTTGATGTGCCCCATCCTGGCGGCGGCTCAGGCAGGGCTGGGGCTGCTCATCGAAATATTTTGGTGAACGGTAAGAAAACAAGATGTGCCGCATGAGTGTTCCTTTTCAAATCGTCAGTCCGGCAGTCAAGATGATGGGGATGCAAAAATTGTTTTTCATACCCCCAGAGGGCCCGCTGGAGGAAGCAAAAAGATGAAGAGTGTGGCTTTCAGCGGCATTAGATGAAATGACTCCGAAGATATCAGTAAACAAGCGCTCCAATGTGGGACCCACACTGTTTGGTACCAGCTCTGCCCTCATGATGACGCTGGATGTGGCGCTGGGTGCTTGAGTGAGTGAAGGTGAAAAAATGGGACAAGAAGAGCGGATTCAAAACGCCTACCGGGGATTGGGAGGCAAACGGACATTTTATGATGGCATGATCACCTGTTCCACCCTGTCAGGCCGGGCGGTGTGCCGTCTGGTATGGGGAATGGGCCGGGCGGAAACCCAGGACTACCTTTGCGTCGCCCTTTCCGGAATACCGGAGGGGTTTTCCGGAAGACTGCTGGAAGTCCCCGTGGGTACCGGCATACTGACCATGCCCCTCTACCGGGAAATGCCGGAGGCGGAGATCACCTGCCTGGATTACTCGCCGGAGATGCTGGAACGGGCAAAATGCCGGGGCGAGGGACTTTCCCATGTGCGTTTTCAGCAGGGGGATGTTGGGGCGCTGCCTTTTGGGGATGGCAGTTTCGACATCGTGCTCTCGCTCAACGGGTTTCATGCGTTTCCGGATAAGGAGGCCGCCTGGCGGGAGATCTTTCGTGTACTGCGGCCAGGCGGGATCTTCTGCGGCTGCTTCTATGTGACGGGGCAAAACCGCCGCACCGACTGGATAATCCGCAGGCTGTATGTGCCAAAGGGCTATTTCACCCCGCCCTTTGAGACGGCGGAGAGCCTGCGGCATCGTCTGGAGGAAATATTCGGGCCTGCAAAGGTTCGCACCGTCCAGAGCATAGCCTCTTTTGCCTGCCAGAAGGTAAAGGAGGAATACTCGTAAATGAATTGCACACAAATTCTGAATGACAGGGAGGAAAATCGAATGCAGCAAAAGCGTAATCAACAAGCAGAAATCCGTCTCGGCAGCCACGGCGAAGACTATGGAAGCTGGATGTCCAATCCCGTGTTCTACATTATCGGTGGCATCACAGCTCTGGCCGTGGTTTTAGCCGCACTCTCCTTTTCGGTGTTCCATATCACGGTTCTTGGCGTTCTGTTCTCTGTTGTTGCAGCGGCGCTGGTGACCCTGCTGGTCTGGATCACATGGATCAGGCGCCAGTATGCCTTTGGCGGCGGCGGGATCATGGAACAGGTTCACCGGGTCGTTCTCTCTCATCTGGACTATGACGGTCAGGGCAGTCTCCTGGAAGTCGGCTGCGGCTCCGGAGCCCTGTCGATCCGTGCGGCCCTGACCTGGCCGGAGACAAAGGTCACTGGCATGGACTACTGGGGAGCTGTTTACAATTATAGCAAGGCTCTCTGTGAGAAAAACGCCGCCAGCGAGGGCGTGGCCTCCCGGTGTGTGTTCCGGCATGGCGACGCCAATCATCTGGATTTCCCCGATGAGAGTTTTGATGCGGTTATCAGCAACTATGTCTACCACAATATCATGGGAGCCGATATGCACAAGCTGCTGCTGGAGAGCCTGCGGGTGCTGAAAAAAGGCGGCGTCTTCGCTCTGAATGATGACATGAAACCCAAGCTGTACGGCGATATGGATGTCTTTGCCCAAAAACTGCGGGAGATGGGCTATCAGGACGTCCGGCTCATTGATACCGCAGAAGAAGCTTTCGGCTCCCACCGACGGGCTGCCATGATGATGCTGGGCTCTTCCCGGCTGCTTGTGGGCAGAAAGTAATTCGTCCAAATAGGAGGGTTGACCATGTCCAAGTTGGGTGTTGTAGAGGACACGCTGTTTGTCCCCATGCTGGGCAGGATCTATGCCAGCGAGTACTGCCCGCAGATCCTGTACGATCCAAAGGCGCTGGAACTAAAACAGAAGCTGCCGTCCGGTCTGCCGGAGCAGGACAGACAGAGCCAGTATACCCTGATCGCCGCCGCCGCCCGGTCTGCCAATATGGACCGGTTCATCCGGGCGTTTCTGGAGCGCAGGCCGGACGGTGTGATCGTCCAGCTGGGCTGCGGTCTGGAGACGGCCTATTACCGTTGCGACAACGGAAGGTCGCGCTGGTATGCCGTGGATCTGCCCCATGTGGTGGAGTACCGACGGGAGCTGCTGCCGGAGCCGGAACGGGAAACCTATCTCGCCGGAGACGCCTTTGCCGAGGACTGGATCAGGCAGATCCGCACGGATGCGCCGGATGCTCCTATTCTGGTCACCGCCGGCGGCCTGTTCCACTATTTTGAGGAAAGCAAGGTTGTGGGCCTCCTGCGGATGCTCACGGGGTTTGGAGAGATTGAAATCGTCTTTGACGCTGTGAGCAAGAGCGGCATGGCCATGATGCGGAAAAAGTACATGAAGCAGGTGGGTCATAGGGACGCACAGATGTTCTTCTATGTGGATTCCGCGTCGGTGCTGGCTGGGAAAATCGGCAGTGGGGTCAGGGTGCTGGCTGAGGAGCCCTATTACCGCCATATCCCCCGAAACGGCCTGAAGCTGTCCACCAAGATCAGCATGGCGGTTTCGGATCGGTTCGGTATGGTGAAACTGATAAGAATATCTTTATGACAAATAAATGATAAAAAGAATCGAGGCAGGATGTGATTGATGTGAAATATCAATACACCCTACCTCAATGATCAAGAGTAATTGTAAATCGGTATGTTAGATTTCCCCGGGCGTAACGCCGTATCTTTTTCTGAAAACGTCTATAAAATGGCTTGTATTGCTGTAACCTACCATCCACACCACATCTTTCACCTTGTACTTTCCGCTTTGCAGCAGGCGGTAGGCCATCTCCATGCGCTTTTCTACTATGTATTCATAAACCGTACAATTGAAACAGATCTTGAAACCCTGCTTCAATTTGGTTTCACTCAAAAAGCATTGCTCGGCGATCTGTGCGATTGTCAAAGGATGAAGGAAATGGTTGTCAATGATCTCCCTTGCCTTCATCAAACAGCGGTAGTCCTCTCGGGAAATTCCCTTGTCGTTTTTTTGTGTTCCAACCACTTCATCGCAGAACAGGGACACAAGCTCTAACACCTTTCCCTCGAGGTATAACTTGCGCAGTTTTCGTTCGGGCGGGCAGTCCAATAACTGCTGCAAGACAAAGCGTATCCCCGGTGAGGTGGAAAACACATGGGTACAGATTTTGTTATCCTGCCGGACTAAGTGCATGGCTTCTAAATCTTCCATCAGAGGGGAAAACCGCTCCCGCTCTAATGAAATGCTCAAGGTGCGGTATGGATTTTCTGCGCTGAAATGGCTCACACATTGCGAAAATGTCCCGCACTGCAAGCTGCACTGTGTTGGGGAAAGCTGATAGCACTCGCTGCCTGATTCCCGATAATTCCATTCACAGATCCCGTTCATGCAAAAAGAAAGCTGAAACACCTTGCGCTCTGGATATTCTTCGCGCAGCTCCGTTTCTTTCTTGAAAGCCATCTCAGACTGCACCAAAAACAACCCCTTAGATAGCTCCTGCATATTCACCAAACCATCGGCAACCTGTTTTGTGAGATCAAAGCAGTTGCCGGTTTGTTTATGTCCTATAATACCCGAAAGGCCGGAAACCTGAAAAGAGTGCGGCATATATTCGGGCGAAGACCATTGTAAAAGCATAATGCCGACTCCTTTCGCAAAAGTTTTGGTTAGCAATAACTAACCGTATGATAGCACATTTATATGCAAAAGGCAAGCCGTAGCAAAAGCAGATTTGCCGGATCGGGGTATAAAAGCGCCGGATTCGGCCACAAAAGGGCAAGCAATTTTGCTAAACTAAACTGTGTTTGGAAAATAACACGGAAAGGCGGGTAGATGTATATGCAAAAAGAAAACGGCAAGAGAGAGTCCCCCTATAAAGGAATCCTTAAATTTGCCGATGAAAAGAAACCGCAGCTATCATTTGCCGTTGTCCTATCTGTTTTGTCCTCTGCTTTTGGTATTGTTCCATATATTGCGGTTGCAATCTTACTGCAAAAGGCATTGGCAAACAGTCTGACAACGACTTGGGCAATCCTTTTGCCGGTCATCGCTCTGTGCGGGTATCTTTTGAAGCATACCCTTTACGCAAAATCGACGCTTTGCTCCCACAAGGTAGCTTACGAAATTATCAAGAATATTCGTACTTCGATTATGAAAAAGATGTCCAGGGTATCTATGGGAACGATTCAGAGCAGATCTTCCGGTGAGTTTAAGCAGCTTGTTATCGATGATGCGGAAAGGCTGGAAGGACCGCTGGCTCATGCTATCCCTGAGATGACCGCCAGCATACTTGTTCCGATCTTTGTCATTCTGTATTTGTTGGTGATTGACTGGCGCATGGCGTTGGCCGCTTTGGTTTCAGCTATTTTGGGAAACCTGATCTATTATGGCATGATGTTTG
>OLJF01000426.1_pt1 | contig 46179 bp, 61 predicted proteins | sample 1609751 | NCBI WGS metagenome assembly OLJF01 (sample SAMEA4350171, study PRJEB24818) | metagenome | biome: human; feature: gut; material: faeces | place: Denmark | collected 2013-09
ACCAGCGTATCCAGACTAAAACAAAACTGACACCGATGGAATTTCGGTGCCAGTATGTTGCTTAAAAAGTTCATATCCCTGCATAGGGTGGTTTTTTGTGCTGTCCGTACAATCTGGCGCAGTTCAATATTGCAGACAGCAGTTTTTTGCGTCTATTGCGTCTACTCAGTCGTCGAGCATTATATCTAAAATTTCGGCATCGGTCTCGCGCATACCCTCACGGGCGAGCTGGCCGACCGACTCTATGGTCTTTTCAACATCGTTTTTGAGTATGCCGTCGCCGCCGTGCAGACCCTTGCCGTTCTCATAAAGGTCAAAGCCTAAAAGCCCGGCCTCAACGGCGGAGGCTATCTTCGCTGCGCACGAGGGCTTTGCCCCGTCGCACACCGTGCCGGATATCATGCCGAGCGTGTTGGTTATAGTCGCCGACACGGCTTCGGTCGTGCCGTCAATGAGCCATGCGACACCTGCTGCCGCTCCGCAGCCTGCGCTCACAGCACCGCAGAAAGCGCTGAGCCTGCCGATGGGCGTTTTCTGATGGATGGTGATGAGGTTTGACACCACCAGCGCCCGCAAAAGCCGTTCGTGACTTGCGCCCATGTCGTTTGCGTAGACGATTACCGGCAGGGAAGCGGTCATGCCCTGATTACCGCTGCCGGAGACTATGACGACAGGCAGCTCGCAGCCGCTCATTCTCGCATCCGAGCCTGCTGCCGCCTGCGCCCTTGCACGCACACGCACATCCTCGCCCCTCGTGGCGATAAGCGTTTTGCCTATCGACGCACCGTACGAGCCGTGAAGCCCCTCCTCGGATATGGCAAGGTTATATCCTATCTGCTTTTCCAAAAGCTCACGCACATCTTCGATATCGACCGTTTCGGCAAAATCGACGATGTCCTGCACATTCAAAACACTGCGGTCTGTTTCACCGCCGTCATTGGCGGCGCTGCCTGCTTCAAAAAGCACCTTACCGTTTTTCTCGATGAGCACGATATTCGTGTGCTGATCCGTTATGCGCAGGCGCACGCTGTCCGAGCCTGCGTACAAGTGAAGGTCAATGTCGAGCAGCTTGTCGCTTTGCGACTTCATGACGGTCATCTGGCACGAGTTCATAAACTCTGCTATCTTGGGTATATCCTCCTGCTTTACATCGGCGAGCACTTCAAGCTGCTTGTCTGCGTTGCCTACGGCGACACCGGCTGCAATGGCGGCGGTGATGCCCTTCAGGCCGCCCGTGTTCGGAACGATTACGCTTTTCACATTTTTGATAATGTTGCCGCTTATGACGATGTCAATCTTCTCCGGCATTTTTCCGAGCACGGCACGGGCCTTTGCAGCGGCATATGCCATTGCGATAGGCTCGGTGCAGCCCATTGCGGGGATAAGCTCCTCCTTGAGAATCTGCAAGTACTGCGAGTATTTTTTGTCAGTCTTTATCATATCAAGCTCTCCTTTGATACAATTATCTCCACTCCGATTATATCACCCATTTTTCCGTTTGCATAGTGTGTCGGCTTGATAAAAGTGTGTCGAAAGAGCTTGCATTATGTGGTGGGGTTGTGTTATAGTCAGTGTACCACATGAATTGGAGATGTTTTTTCTGTGATAGGTTTTTATAACTACACCGTCTGGCTGACCTATATCGGAATGCTTTCGTCGGTCGTAGGTATCGGCTTTGCCTGCGGCGGCAATCTCACCGCTGCGGTCATTTGCCTCATGTTTTCCGGCTTCTGCGATATGTTTGACGGCATCGTCGCCCGTACCAAGAAGGACCGCACCGATGAGGAACGCCGTTACGGCATCCAGCTCGATTCGCTCAGTGATGTGGTCTGCTTCGGTGTACTGCCCGTTGCCATAGGCTATAATATCGGCGCCACGGCTTGGTGGCAGGTGGCCGTCATGGCGGCATTCGCCCTTGCGGGACTTATAAGACTTGCATATTACAATGTCACCGAGGAGACCCGTCAGCAGCAGACGACCGAAAAGCGCAAGCATTATCTCGGCGTTCCCATCACGACCTCGGCGCTCACCGTGCCGCTGCTGTTCTGCTTTGAAAAGCTTTTGGGCGCACACTTCCCGCTTGCGTATACGCTTCTGCTCCTTGTAAACGGCGCATGCTTCATCGTACCCATCCAGGTGAAAAAGCCGACAAAAACGGGACTTTTGATAATGCTCGTCCTCGGTATTATCTTTACCGCATGTATTCTGCTCTGAAGAGCGGACACGGATAATGAGAAACCGGTTTTGACCGGCTCTTTTCCGCCCATACTTCACACAAATCTCCGGCAATACACAAAGTATTGCCGGAGATTTGTTGTTTAAGTTGACTTAGAGCCGAACCCTATCGTCTGTCAGTGTGCCCTTTCGGTGCTTTTCGCCTTTTTTGTCTTAATGGGCGATTTCCCATTAACCCGAATCCGCTCTCCAGAGCATCTGATATCCGAAAGGCTTCGGTTTTCCGAAGCTTTTTTATTTATTAGTGTGGTATTTGAGACAGGCATATGTTATAATCACCCCGAGGGGGCGATAAAATGGACCTTAAAAATGTTGAGCTTTTCAAGGATGTAAGCTGCCAGAGCATCGATGCGATGATGAGCTGCTTTAATCCCGAGGTGCGCTCGTTCCGCAAGGGCGAGACGATCCTTGTCTACGAGCCGGAGATAAAATACCTGTGCGTGCTGCTTTCCGGCAAGGCGCATTTATACTGCGTGGATATCGACGGCGAGTATACGCTGCTTGAAAACTATGAGCCGAACGACATTTTCGGCGAGGTGTTCACCCTGCCGTACAGCGGCTTGGGCTATGTTGCCGAGGCAGACAGCGACTGCACGGTCATGTTCATCAAAATGAGCTCCATTTACGGAAGGTGCGCAAACGCCTGCGAGCACCACACGAAGATAAACAGCAATCTTTTTAAGCTCACCGCAAAAAAGGCGCAGATGCTGGCACTGCGCATAAACATGATAAGCAAAAAGACCGTGCGACAGAAGCTCATGAGCTATTTTGAGTATCTCGAGGAGAAAACGGGAAGCCGCAGCTTTGAAACGGAGCTTTCGCTCTCGCAGCTTGCAAAATACCTGTGCGTCGACCGAACGAGCCTCATGCGTGAGCTTCGGCTCATGCGCTCCGAGGGACTCATTGCCTCAAGCGGCAGGAAGATAACATTATTGGATTGATGATAGACAGTCGGCGCTTTTGACAAAAAGCGTCGACTGCTTTTGTTAGATATCGACAAAAACGCAGAACAACGACAATTATTTAACAAAACACTATTGTCAATCATCCAAACATAGCCTATACTCGAATTTGTAATATGTACAAACACAAGGAGGTAAATACAATGCTGCGTAAGCTTATCAGTGCCGTCATGGTCATCGCCTGCCTGTTCATGCTCGTTGCGGGTGCGTTCGGTATAAGGGATATCATGCAGGAAAAGTCCGACGGCGAGAAGGAGAAGGCCGCAACGCTCGAAAAGCTTGATGCGCTCAAGGCGGGCAAGGAGAAGCTTGAATCGAACCGAGCCGACTACGAGGAGGGCAAAACCGCCTACGCCGATGGCACAGCGGCATATGAGCAGGGCAAGGCCGACTATGCCAAGGGTCAGCAGGATCTAAAGGACGGCCTAAAGGAGTATAACGACGGCAAGGCAACGCTCGCTCAGGGTAAGGCCGACTATGCCGCCGGTGAAAAGCAGCTTGCCTACGGGCAGAAGCAGTATGATGCGGGCATGAAGCAGTATAACGAAAAGCTTGCCGAGTATAACGCTTCCGTTAAGAATAAGGACGCACTTGTCACCGCTGCGACCGAGCAGTATATAAAGGAAAATCAGAAGACCGTCGATGCGCTCATCGCACAGAATGTCGAGGCGCAGGTGACTGCCGCCGCAAAGAAACAGATGCTCACACCCGATATCCAAAAGCAGATGGAGGATGCGGTAAATCAGCAGCTTTTGACCTACAAGCAGGCAAAGCCCGATGCAAGTGAGCAAGAGCTTGCGGCCGTCACCGAGAAGGCTCGGGCGGCCGTCGAGGCGGCAACGCTTGAGAAGGTCACGGCCGCCATCAAGGCCGATGAAAAGACCATGGCATATATAACGAGCGAGGTTACCAAGGCCGTCGAGGCCGGTGTTCGAGCCGAGGTCGAAAAGCAGGTTGACGCAAAGCTTGCCGATGCAAGCAAGCAGCTCAGCAAGGCCAAGGCAAAGCTTGATGCGGCTAAGAAGCAGCTTGACGCAGGCAAGGCCGAGCTTGCAAAGAACGCACCCACGATAGCCGCCGGCGAAAAGAAGCTCGACGCCGCCGAGAAGGAGCTTGATGCAGGTAAGGCAAAGCTCGTTGACGCAGAGAAGCAGCTTGCCGATGCCGAAAAGCAGCTTGCCGACGGCAAGGCAAAGCTCGACGAGTTTGAAGCCGGTCAGGCGCAGGTAGACGCAGGCTACGCAACGCTCATGGAAAACGAGAAGATTGCAGCCAAGGTCAAGAACGACAACATGGACGCATTGGACGCAGGCTACCTCGTCGTTGAGGAGTCGACCGCCGAGACCACCGAGGATCTCGTCACCCGTGCAATTTACATCGGTGCGGCAATGCTTGCAGCGCTGCTCGGTATCATTGCGGCAGCTATCGGGCTCAAGGGCAAGAATGTAAAGGCACTTGCAATAGTCACCTTCGTCGTCGCACTTGCATCGCTCATCTACGGTATCACCCGACACTTCGGCGCGCACCCTCTGCAAATGGCAGCGATCATCGTGCTTGCCGCCGCAGCGCTCTTGTTTGTGTTCGCAGTCGGCAAAAAGGTCGAGACGATATAAAAATAATGCAGCAAACTGCGGTGGATTCGTCCACCGCAGTTTTTCTGTTGTCAAATGCCGTGAAATGAGTTAAAATATATAAAAATTTTAACTTTCGGAGGTTATGAGCCTTGGAAAAATTCATTGTGACCACCGACTCCGGCTGCGACCTGTCGGGCGAATACTGCGCAGGCTTGGGCATAATCCCACTCAAAATGTGTTGGACTGCGGGCGAGGAGAATATCACCGATACCATGGTGCCCGCTGAGCTCAAGGCGTTTTATGACGGTATGCGCTCCGGCATGGAGCCCAAGACCAGCCAAGTAACACCGTATCAGTACATCGAGTTCTGGACGCCGCTTCTGGAAAAGAAGCTCCCCATCGTGCACATCGCACTGGGCAGCGCCATCTCCGGCACATACGCAAACGGCGTGAAGGCAGCCGAGATGATGCGTGAGGAGCACCCCGACTGCGTTATCCATGTCGTTGACTCGACCCTCGCTTCCGTCGGCTACGGTATGCTGGCCATAAACGCCGCAAAAATGCGTGACGAGGGCTTTACGCCCGAGCGGTGCGTTGCCGAGCTTGAGCGCACAAAGGCATCGGTCAATACCATCTACACTACCGGCGACCTTACCTACCTCTACCGCAGCGGCAGGGTCAGCAGGACCGGCATGGTCGTTGCACATACGCTGAATATTTGGCCGATACTGCGCCTGAATGTTGCGGGCACGCTGCTCGTGACGGCAAAAGAGCGGGGCAAGAAGCATACGCTTGATAGGATAAACAAAATAATTGCGGAGGCCGTCCTCGAGCCTGAAAAGCAGACGCTTTACATCTGCCACTCGGATATCCCCGAGGAGGCGCATGAATTCGGCGAGAGCTTAAAGGAGTTCTTCGGCTTTAAGGATGTGTTCTACACATACATTGGCACGACCATCGGCTCAAACTGCGGCCCCGGCCTGATGGCGGCGTTTTTCACCGGCAAGGACAGAACAAAATAATTTTTTGAGGTATAGAAAATGAATGTTGATTTTATCGATTTTAAGACCGTCAATTTGACCAGCAAGCTCGACACCTCCATCGGCGCAGAGCTTGCACTCTCGCAGGAGGGCAAGGTTTCGGCCAAGGTGCCCGAGGAGTGGAGCGGCTTTGCCGTTATCTATCTGAATATCAAGATCCACGATCAGGACGACACATATTTTGTGTTCGATATCACCACCGAGACGATAGTTAAGCTGCCCGACGAGGTCACCGAGCTTACCGAGGAGGCCATGGAGGCCGGTATAGCTGTTGCGCAGGAAAAGACCTTCGAGGCCGTCCGTGCCATCTCCGTCGGCATGGGCATCAACGAGCTTGACCTCGGCAAGCAGGGCTGAGCCATGCAGGAGCCGACGCTGGTGATCATGGCTGCCGGTATGGGCAGCCGCTTCGGAGGATTAAAGCAGATTACCTCCGTGGATGCAGAGGGCCATGCGATAATCGACTTTTCGCTGTTCGATGCCCGCCGGGCGGGGTTTAAGAAGATAGCCTTTATCATCAAGCACGAGATAGAGGACAGCTTCAAGGCCACCGTGGGCAGCCGCATGGAAAAGTATTTTGATGTAAAGTATGTGTTCCAGCAGCTTGATAAGCTGCCCGAGGGCTACGCCGTCCCCACAGGCCGTGAGAAGCCGTGGGGCACCGGTCACGCAGTTTTGTGCTGCCGCGGCATCGTCGACGGTCCGTTTGCGGTTATAAATGCAGACGATTTTTACGGCAAGGGCGCATATCAGGCGATATACGACTTTCTAAAGCAGGACAGAGCCCCCTCCGAGTATGCCATGGTGGGCTATAAGCTCCGCAACACCGTGACCGAAAACGGCTATGTCGCAAGAGGCATCTGTGAGGTCGAAAACGGCAGGCTCCTCGGCATAACGGAGCGCACGCATATCGAAAAGCGTGGCGAAAACGCAGCCTACACCGAGGATGGCGTGAGCTTTGTAGATGTCTCGGGCGAGAGCATGGTGTCTATGAATTTTTGGGGCTTTTCCACGCAGATGCTCGATGAGCTGGCGGCACGCTTCCCCGAGTTCTTGGACGAAAATCTTGAGAAGAATCCCCTTAAGTGCGAGTACTTTCTGCCCTTCGTGGCAAACGAGCAGCTCGCCGAGGGCAAGGCGACCGTGCAGGTTCTTGACTGCAACGAAACATGGTACGGCATGACCTACCGAGAGGACCTCGGCTCGGTCCGCGGTGCGATCTCGGCAATGAAAGCCCAAGGCATCTACCCCGCCGCCCTGTGGGAATAATGCCGCAAAAAAATTTTTTGAAAAAATTTTTAAAGGGGTGTCCCCGAGTGTCCCACAGCGGACATATTATAAGTGATGGGGTCTTTTGTTGATTCAGCCCCATTTTCCTCAATCCCCATATACAGGGAAACAGCGGCAGGTGCCACCTGCCGCTGTTTTCTGCCACGGACAAAACAAAAAAGCCTGTAATCGTTGCGATCACAGGCTTTTTTGGAGCTGCTGACCAGATTCGAACTGGTGACCTCATCCTTACCAAAAACATGATGCATCTAATGTTCAATAAAACTATGCGTTAAATTGCTCAATTATCAGCTATTTATTGCAGATAATGAGGAGTTCGGGGAGATTGAGAGCGCTTTGTTAAACTGCAGGTTTGCCCCATTTTTACCCCAATGTAAGTGCTTTTTAAATGCGATTTCTAAAAGACATATTTTTCGGTTGAAAAATTTATACTTTTTAGCTATACTTTAATAATAATCCTCATTAAGGAGGCCATGTTATGAAGATACAGTTGAAAAACATCGGAATTGTAAAGGATTCAACCATTTCGATAGAAGGGTTAACAGTAATCACAGGTAAAAACAATTCAGGAAAGACTACTGTAGGCAAAACGCTATATTCTATTTTGGATGCAGTTTCTAACCTTCAGCAAAAAGCAAGGTTTGATAGGGTGTCTTACATAAGAAATCAAATTGAAAAGGTTAGTTCCACGCTTGAGGCCCTAAGATACCTAAGACCTGCGTTCGGTGATAACTTAGAGCTGTTCAATAGCTACCCTGCATTACAGAAGTTCCTATCACTGGATTATAGATATGATTTTCCCCGGGATGATGCAGAACAATTTGCACATAGACTTGCAGATGATTTGAGAACTTTTGATGTTTCGTGGTTTGAGAAAAACAAGGAGCTCAAAGAGATTAAACAATATGAACATTTCCTGCGTTTTATGTCAAGAACAGCAACAAAAGACGGAGCCTCCTTTGAAAGCATGTTTAATAAACAAAGGGATCAGGCTTTGTCAATACTGGAAAAGCTGTTTGATGACTTAAAAGGGGATCCAGAGCTTATCGCTTATGCTCGTGAGAGTATTAATCAGACGCTTAGACTTGAATTTGCAAATCAGATTCAGCCCGTGGCTGCGGCGGAGGGCGTTATTTCCAAAATTGAATTGTTTGATGATGATTCGGGTTACTTTTCGTTTTCTATTGAAAATAACAATGTTGTAAACGACGATAGGCCGGTTTTTTTCAGTACACCATTTCAAAAAGTATACTTAATCGATGACCCGTTTGTCCTGGACGATATGTACTCGCATAGCGCTGCTCATGGCTTCAATTATAAGGACTCAGGCACCATTCTTAATCCACGACGCATTAACTCGCACGAGTATAAACTTAGCCGTGCATTAAAAGAACAAAATGCTCCATCGGTGTTTGAGCAAACCGTTCTGAATAATGCGCTTGCGGAGATAAACGAGCAATTCAACAAGGTAATTCCCGGTACATTTGAGTTTACTTCCGACGGTGACTATTATGTTCGTGGCGGTGCGAAGTTAAAACTGTCAAATCTGGCCACGGGATCTAAGATGTTTTCAATTATGAAGATGCTTTTGGATAAAGGCGAGATTGACGATACAACAATGCTGATTCTTGACGAGCCGGAAGCCCATTTGCATCCGATGTGGCAAAATGCTTTTGCAGAGATAATTGTGCTACTGGAAAAGAAAGTCGGCGTGAATATCCTTCTTACAACTCATAGCCCAAATTTCATGCTGGCTTTGGATGCATATATGAGAAAATATGATATTTCAGATGTTACGAATTTTTATCAGACTGAAATGCTAGAAGACAATTTCGTGAGCTATAAATGTGTCAACGATAACATGGAAACAATATATCAAGATTTTCTGCAGTATCTTTCAGAGGTAAAAATGCTTCGTAATGAATACTTAGACGGGATCGGAGAATAAGCGTGGTTACGAAAGATGTGCAGTCGTATGCAACCGATAACTGGAGACAATTCCTAAAGCCCATTTCTGAATTATCAAAAACAGGCAAAGGAACATCACTGGTAGAGAGTTCAGAAGAACTCTATAGCTTTGATGACATATGCAAGTCTTTCTATAAAAATAAGAAGGTGCCGACTTCAGCCGACGCATTGAGGTTTACTAATCGCACGGTGGAATTTGTGGAGTTTAAATCAGGGTTTGAGCAGAAAATCTCAAAAAATAACTTTGATTTGGGAAAAGGGACCTGCACGATTTTAAACGACATATGTAAAGACTTCTGGAGTTGCTTTTCTAAGTTACAAAAAGCAAATAGAAAAGAGCTTATTTATGCCATCCGCATTAAAGCGTTAGAAAGCTATATAACATTAGAAAAACAGATACTCCCGCTCTGCCAAGATACAACTGCAGATGTCAAATTAAAGCTTATAGTTGTCATTGATGTGGATGCAGTTGACAGCATGGAAGATACACTCTCTGACTTAGCAGTCAAAGAGCCTCCTGAGGGGAATTCAATTTCCGATGTAAGAAAGGCTTTGCTCCGCTTGACTAATCTTCATGATGCAGATGATAATACTTATCTTTATGACTGCATTGAGGTTTTATCTGCACAAGACTATTTAAATAGACTTAAGGCTAAAAACAATAAAATCAAATCGCTTGTCTAAGAATATTTGCCGCTGTTTGACTCCTTAGATATGCCTTGCTACAGAATAAGTACACGAGCCCCGATGCGGGGCTCGTGTACTTATTTGTCGTCCGTTTGCTTGTCTCCGATTGAATCAACTTTTCCCTTGACTTTCCTTATCATGTTTCTCAGAAAGTCAGGTACAGGTGCGCCGAGCTTATCTATGTTCTCTACCATTGAACCCAGCTCGGTTATGAGGTACCATAGACAAACGATCGGCGTAATTATTATGTACTCGTAGGCAAGGCCGAGCTGCGGCAATATGATACCCAATGCAATATCAAGCATGGCGGATATCAATACTGCAACTATGCTGCCGAGCTTGTGCCACAAGCCCTGTCGGGCGACATTGCTCGACCATTCTCCGTGAGAGAGGGCAGCCCAGCTACCAGTTAGATAATCCAGTAGCATCGCAGCAATCCATACTACAATGATCCATCCTATAGGGCCGATAAGTGCGGTGACAAAGGCAATTGCGCCCGTCACAGCTGCTTTGATTTCAGTTGCTTTATCAGGTGCATTCATCATTATTCCTCCTTATCCTTTCAGAAGCTTGTTCCAAGTCCAGATCCCGACGATGCCGTCGGGATTTTTTGCGCCACGATTTTTCTGAAAGCGTTTAACAGCTTCCTCGGTGTTGCTGCCGAACGAACCGTCTATTGCAATCAATGATTTACCGTTGAGGTTGGTATATTCCAACGAGCGTAGCATCCTCTGAAGCGCCTTTACCGCTGCGCCTGTGCTGCCGTTGCGTAGGATGGGTAATTCTATGTTCACTGTCTTTTCCTCCTTAATGGGGCCTGTGGCGGGCTCACTGCCAGTTAGGATTTTGTTGACGGCATCGGCTATTTGCTCCTGCCGGTCGTACAGATACTTGCCCGGGCACGCCTTGTTTTCATAGTCCCTGTGCACGGTCATGTTGCAACCGTTTTTGTGCTCCATTCGATCAGCTTTGTTTGGGCTCCAAACGAGCCGATCAATACCATTACGCCGGCATACATCGGCGACCAGTCGTATAAGTGTGTTGTACACCTTGTCGTTGACTGCGTAGGGATGCCTTGCATCTGAAGCACACTCTATGGTTACGGCTCGTCTGTCGTTCTTCGATGAGCTTGTACACGCAGAACGCTCGGCCTCGGGGACATACATGCCTACACGGCCGTCTGAGCCGATGCCGTAGTTTGCGCTGGCTCTCTTGCGCTGGAACAGGCTGCCGAGACCCTCGACCGAACACTGACCGGCGGCGCAGTGGATCGTTATAGTATCGATTTTCTTACCGTTTCTATTGCCCCTGTACGGGCTTATTTGCGTGAAGTCCACAAGCGGACTGTTGCTCATGTTCTCACTTCCTCTCTGGGATTATTCATATTCAATTAGTTCCCAAGCTGCCGCATAATCTGCGGGGCTATGTGCCGTATCGGTGATACAGTGGTACAGTTTTTCGTTGAATATCGCATACTCGCCTGCGTGGTACATATCGTGCGCACCGGTCGGCTGAACGAAGTTACGAGCAGTCTCCGGCGTTGTGCCGTGTAATGGACGGTTGAATGTATACCACGCTGCATTGCTGGGATTGATATCAGGATGGGCAGCGTTGTCGTAGGATTGGAAACACTCCCATACTTGATTGTTAGCTGTGTATATCTCACCCTTGGTGTGCTTGCCTGCCACCCATGCGGCGTAAAGCACACTTATAGCCAGCCTGTCGTTGTTATCTGTGACAGCGCTGCAGGCTTTTTCGATGGCTGTGCGGTAGACTATTGCCTCAGCTCGTGTCATGTCGTACCCCCTGTGATAATTTGCAGTGCTTCGGTGTCGGTGATTTCGTCATCATCTGACGGCTCAGGCATGGGAGGTAGGTCGTATTCCTCCCATGTGAGGTCTGCTTTGAGCTTGTAGCCCTTGCCCTCGGCTTGAGGGCGTGACTGGACAATCGACATGATGTTGTTGTATTCGTCCTCTGTGATTTCTTCGCCGCCGGTACCTGTGCCAATGGCGGTGATGTAATCGTCGAATAGTTGTTTAAAATGTTTCATTGTATAGTCACTCCGTATAATGCAAACCAGCGATATGTCTGTGCCCCCAAAGTAGTGTTAAGATCACTTGAAGTAACAGTTCCGATTTTCTGCACACCACTGGTGTATCCCGCATACAGTGCGCTTGTTCCCTTGTTGTATCCGATACTTCTCATAATCTTATTTTGTTTGGTGTAATAGTGCCAGTCTTTTTTGTACTGCACAAACGACCACAAATACGGGAAGGTAGAGGTTCTCGTTGCCTTTAACGCGTCGGGCGCTTGATTTGTTTGGTTATCTTTTAACGGCTGTTCGATATAACATATAAATAAATCCGGCTCTTTTTCAACGAAAGTATATGGGATAGTATTTTCCACAAAGGTAACTGTTCCTGTTTCAAATGACACTCCACCCCCATCGGCTTCAATGCTCTCAATTAGCGTTGCCATGCCGTCCAGCAGGGTAGCCTCCGGCACGGTGACGCCCTTGCCCTCGATGGCGGTTTTTATCGCAGCTTTTGCCGCTTCAAGCCTTGTTATTTCAGTTTGTATGCTCATAAGCGCGCCCGCCCTTATATTGCCGCAAGTGCGGTTTCTATTGCGTTTGTAAGGCTTACAGTGCCGCTGCCGCTGTGATAACCTGCAGGTACTGTATAGCTTGTAGCGGTAAGCCCATCAATTGTCGCTGCAACCGCTCCGTTATTAGCCATCGTACCGGCTTTTTCTGCACCTGTTGCATCCACAAAAACCTTGTTTGCAAGCACATCACCAGCCGCAGCGGTCACGCCCGATACATCACCATAGTTTGACGGTATAGCATTGACAGTGACACCGGACAGACCATCATAACCGGCATCGGGTGTAACAGTCTGTGCGCTCTTAGTCGGCGTTACAGTCTTGCTTTGCAGCGTTGGCGCGGTGTCCACATTGACAACAACCTTAGAAAGCACTTTGCCGCTTGTAGGCGTTATAGTTCCGTTTGCTGTTGCTGTTTTTTCTTCTGTCACGATTTGCACAGTTCCGCTGCCGTTGTGATAACCGGCGGGGACTGTATAGCTTTTTGTTGTCGTATCAAGTGTCTTTGAAACAGCACCCTTATCCTCTATACCATCAACAGCAGTAACGCATTCTTCAAGGTTTGCTGTTGAAGCAACAAGCCCAAGCGCAACAAGCTTTGTGCGCAGGGTGTTTCTAAGCCCCTGCAATCTTGTGATTTCAGTCTGTATGCTCATGTTTATTTCCTCCGTTATAACGCTGCAAGCAGCACTTCAATGTTTCCTATTTCTGTGTAGACGGCGGCGCTTGATACCGGCTTTGTGTTGTCTTGCTCCACCGCCTCCGCTGTGTCTACCGATAAGACACCGTCTTCCGTGATTTTTAGGTTATCACCGATTTTGACAACGCCAAGCTTATCGGATGTTGCCGGAGCAATACCATCAAGGTTGTTCAGGCGCTCCATAATCTGCGCATATACATCAGGCATAGGGTCTTTGACAGGGCCTTCGTCGTCCATGATGCACCGAGTGCAGCTAATGGTTGCGGGCGTGGATGTTATTAGATTGCCGGCGAACAACCCGATCTCAATCATGCATGTTTCTGTGATGATTGGTAGGCTGCAGCTGCATCCGGTAAAGATGCAGTCTATTACTGTGCCGTCGTAGTGTCTGACACGCATGGTTTTCGTGTCGTAGTCTGCCCACTCGCCGTCAAGCACCCAGTTGACGGCGTAGTCGCTGTTGCCGTTCACTATGGTCTTTGTGTCGCTGGATGCGACTTTGCCTTTTACAGTGATGTTTATAACGGGCATATCATGCCTCCTAACTCATATCGTGCGGTGTGCCCAGGTGACGGTCGACCCGCTGGCGGTCCTGGTAAGCTCATGAATAACAGCGGCGTCGTCTTCTACGGTTATAGCGTAAAAGTAGCTGGTGCTGCCGGATACCTTGGACATGTGATAACGCAGCCCGTTATACTCGACATCAACAACAAGGTCGAATATATAAGCGAATGCCCAGTCGTCTGAGGTTTTGTTATCCTTTAAAATGCCACTGCTTTCGGTGATTTTTGCAACGAAAGCGCAGGGAAGTGGGCTAGATGACTTTGCAACTGTCAGCGTCGGTGACCCGTCGCTGTTGACAATTGCGTGGACAGGTTTTACACAGCAATAACCTAAGTTCGGAAACATATACCAGCCGTAAAATTCGGCGTATGTATCAAAGCAAGCTATGAGTTGCAGCATAATGCCACTGAACTTCATAACGACGGGGCGGCCCTCGTCGTAGGCGGCTTTAATTTTTGCAAAGTCTGTGTCAAAATTGTCGAACACATAGGGTATCGAGGTGATGGCCGACTTGATCGCAGCAAAAAAGTCGGACAGCTTGGTTTTGCGGTTTTTTGATACCGAGCTTTCGTACAGGATGAGTTCGTCATCACTTGAGATAGCGTCTGCGCTGTCCAGACCGTGGATGTTGGGAGCAATGCTCCCGATAAGGATTCTTGCCATTACGATTCCTCCAATGTTTTAAGATAAATACTTCCGTCGTCATCGAGCTCAAACTCGGGTGTATCGCCGGAATAAACTGCATAGATACTGCCGCTTTCAAGCTCAAAGCTTATTGCCGGCTCGGCGGCGCATTCATAGACACCGTAGAGATCTTCGCCCTGCTGTTCAAGCCTGTACGATCGATAGCCTTCGAGGGTGAGACAGCCGGTGTGCATGGCGTCGATAATCTGCTCAAGGGCGTTTGCGTCCGAGTGCGTCAGGTAGTCCTTGCCGTTGCCCTGTGAGCCGAATTTGGGAAGCTTCGGGTGTGCCGGCATATCTGCGCCTATGGTGTCAAGTGCCGTCTGCATGTATTCGGAAAGAAGCTGAAAAAGGGCAACTGTTGGGATAACGGTGCGGGTAAATGCTCGATTGGTTTGGTCGACGATGGGGCAGCTGCGCCCCAGTGCGATAAGCCATCGGGCAATATAGCGCAGTGCCGCAAACACCCGGTTCAGATCAGAGCAGTTATATTTTGCTCCGAGCGTTCGGTTCGTTATGAGCGTATCAAGAATACTCATTTGTCACCTCGTATTCGTCATCGATAATCACTTCGATATTTGCCGCTGTCTTTGCGGATATCGAGTAGTCCATTGAGACGATGTTGCCGTACAGCACATCGCCGTCATACCAGACGCCGACGAAGTCGCCGACCTTCTCGCCGCTGATCAGCGCCTTAGCCTTGACCGTTCTCGTTCGTTTTCGCAGGTCGTAGCAGTGGTTAAGAACGGAGTTGACATTTGTAGGCGAGACAAGCGTCATGTCGTTGTAGCTGACAACATAGTCGGCGTCAGCAGCGTTTCTGTCGGGGTTTTCTTTCGAGTAAAGGCTCTCGGTTGAATTGTACTTGATGCCCTTCAGCGTCACTGTACTGCCTGTGCCGGAGAGCACGGCGTAGTTTACACCTTGAGAAACGATGGTACCGCCTGTGACGGTAAGACCGCCATACGGCTCGGAAAACTCGACCTTCACAGTGCCGTTCAGCTTCTCGGAGTAGAGTTCGTCCGCCTCGACGCCTAGCTTATAGCTTCGAGCCTTGACTTCGACACCCGTCACAAAGGAGCTCTGCTCCAACTCGCCGCCTGCGTAGACACGGGTGTTGCCGATAACTGAACTCGGCGTTGCCGGTAGCGGAGCAATAGAAATACCTCTGCGGCCGGAGGTGATAACGACACCACCGACAGCAAATGCAAACTGCTGAAGACTTGCCCTGCGCCCGGCGGCGGGCAACCATCCCTTGACCGGCACGGACGCAAGCGCAGGATCGAGATTATACGGGATGCTGCCCATGATGCCGGGAATTACGGTCGACGCTGCAGCGCCGTCAAACATCCCGCCTTCGTACTTTGACGCCATGTCGAGAAGCCCGAGAAGGTCGCAGGCCTTGACATCGTAAAACCCGCCTCGTTTCTTGGTGGCGGTTTCGATGAAAAACAGTCCGAGAAATTCATCGCCGTCGTAGATCTCAAGCCGCTGCTTGCGTTGGAAGATAAGCGATGAGTTTGCGGATTTAAGCTCAAACTCAATGTTGTTTACCGGCAGCACATCGCACAGCACATCCACCTCGGGCGAGTAGCGCAGCGACTTTATCTCCCGAGAGGTAAAACGCCGAGTAGGGCCGTAAGCAAGCGACTGCACCTTCAGGTAGCGGTACGGGGCGCTCATTGCATTGAAAACGATGACGATTTTGTCGAAATTAACGACCGACTGTTCAATGGTGTACTGCCATGAGGTTGGCGAGTAGCTGCCTGAGTAAAGTAGGGTGCTGCCGTTGTACCACTCGACATCCATGTCAGTGCACCATGTAGGGCCGATGGGGTCGAACTCAAAGCTCAGCGCCGTCGAGCTGAAAAGCGAGAAAAGCTCAAGCTCCAGAACGATGGGCGCTTCAAAGGTCATGTCGACACGGCTTTGCTGCGTGGAGAATATCCCATAGCTCTGCGATGCCGGGTCACTGGGTAGCAGACGCATCTTTTCGCCCAGCGTCCAGTAGTCGTCCTCGAAGGTCGCTGTGCGGGGCGCTTCGTTTGCCGTGTCGAGCATTTTTGTCGGCGAGGCAAAGGTCTGCAGGTCGGAGCATGTAGCCACAGTCGAGGCCGCTGCGCCGTCGGGGACATCTTCATATTTGATCAGTAACTCAGACATATGGCCTCTCTTTCAAATTTTCTCAGCGGTGCCCGATTCGGGCACCGCCTTGTTATGTGGGTGTGATGTTCGGATCCGTTGCCGTGAATGTGATCGCCATTCCGCCCCAAATTTTAAGGGAACCTCGCCGCACCTTCAGCTCATCTTCGACCTTTGTGATGTACGCATCAAAGGTCTTTGATGTTTGCCCATAAGGGATGGTCAGCTGCACGGAATCAACAGGCTGAACGAGGGCATCGTGAAACGCATCGTACTGCGCCTGTTTGCCCTGCTTAGGCTCAATGGTGAGCACATAGGTGAAGAATGTACCAATGACATCACGGATCATAGATGCCGCCGGAGGATCCGTGCGTCCGGCGTTATCTCCGTCTGTGATATCGCATGTGCGCTTGAGCGCACCGACGGCAACCTCGTAAAATACGCCGTTGACAGCGATTAGATCTTGGCTCATACGCTCACCACCTTTACCGTTGATGCACGGCTGCCGACACGGCGAGTTTCCGCCTCAATGTACGGATTAAGCACCCGTGCCAGGGCACTGAGCGTACCGCCGAATGAGATGTTTACATCGGTCGTGCTTGAGCCGCTGTAGTCGGATGTGCGGAGTGCCGTCTCCATAGCCTCGACGATGGTCGCAAGGGGAGACTCGACATTCACGCCGTGCTTCTGGTCGTTGACGATAGCCATGTAAGGGTCGTTACCCTTGAACACAGCACCGTCGGCCAACCTCGGGAGCTTGACCTCCTTCACGGGGTTGATGTTGAAGCCCCACTTCTTGCCGCCGATGACCGGCACCCAGTCGGGGACATTAAACTTGATTTTGTTTGCTGCTCCGATGATTTTGTTGACGGCCTTGATAGCGAGGTTTGCGATGCCTTCGTAGTAGCTGATAATGCCGTTGCCGAAGAACTTAAAGCCGTTTTTGATGGGGTCGAGTACCTTGGACTTAAACCATGATGCGGCGGAACTCCAAACGGATTTGATGCCGTTCCATACCTTGGAGGCGACCTCCTTGACCTTGTCCCAGTTCTTAACGAGAAGAACAACGATTGCGATAAGCGCCGCTATAGCGGCAATGACAAGCGTGATGGGCGAGGTGAGGATATTCACGGCGACGCCGAGCGCCGTTGTGGCGGCCGTGGCGAGCCACTCTGCGGCTGTCGAAGCGACCATAGCGACCTTCTGCGCAACAAGCGCAGCTTTTGCAGCGACCCACTCCGCAATAAGTGCAACTGCAGCGATGCGGTCTTTGACCTTGGCTGCTGTGGATGCGATGAGCGCAACGGTCGTTGCCTTAATGGCTGCTGTGAGGCTGCCGGCGCTGACAATGAACTCTGCAATGCCGCCAAGCGCCCATGCTCCGCAAAATGCGGCAGCGGCCACGGCTGCGGCCTGAACGGCGCCGGTGTGCTTGGTTACCCACGAGGATATGCCCTCCAGCGCCGACGCAAGCCCGTTAAGGACGCTGACAACAACGCCGCCGGTCCATCCGGCTATAGGCTGCAGGAAGCTGTCCCACAGCCACCCTCCGAGCGGTTTCAACGCTTCGATAACGGATGACAGCAGGGACATACCGCCCGACAGCAGGTTGAGGAATGCCGGCAGGGCATCCTGCACAGTCCATTTTGCCAGCGGCTCGAAAACATTCGCATAAGCCCACTCAAGCCCGCTGAACAAGCCCTGTTTAAGCGGCTCTGCGGCTTTGCGCAGGCGGTCTAAGCTGTTTGAGAGGTTAGTCGTATCGATGCTCTTAACAGTGGCTTTGAGGCGCTTCAGGCACTTTTCAAGCCACGACAGGCTCTCACCCGCCTCATCGGCGCCGTCGGTGCCGGGCACTACGCTACCGCCTGTAGACGCAGCCGCCCCGCCGGCAGCGGAGCTTGCCGAGCTGCTTGAGGAAGAGAGCATTTGAAGCTGGTCAAAGCTGAAAGTGCCCAGCTTCTTTGATGCGGCTGCTGCGCCGGTGGTCGCATCGGCGAGGTCGTCCATGCTGTCGGCTGCGGCCGAAGTGTAGCTTGCGCTGGATGCCGCCGAGGTCTTGTTCTGACCGAAGATGTTCGCAAAGGCCTGTGCGGCTTTGTTTGCGTATGTAGCTACGGCAGACAGTACAGAGCAAAGCGACTGCAAGGCGGGGAGAAACACGGTGAGCACTCGTGTGACCGCTCCACCGGCAGTCTCCTTGATATCGCCGAGGGTATTTGACACCTGCTTCAGACGGCCGTTTTCGGTCGCTGCAAGTGACTGGTTCATTTGGCCGACATTGTTGGTTATAATCTGGGCGAGCATAGCTGCCCGCTGCTGCTCGTTGCCGTATTTGAGAACCTTCTCCTCGGCGTCGTTAAAGGTTATGCCGACACGACGCAGCGCACTGGCCTGCCCCTGCATCGCCTTGCCCATCATGTTGCCGACCATGTACGCCTTTTCGGTCGTGGCGTTAAGGCCCTTCTGCTGGGCTATGAGATTGTTCATTGCGGGAATGAGTGTATTCAGGGAGCTTGTCTGCTTAAGGAATGTCGCAAGCTGCTGAGCGCCGCTGAGCTGCACCTCGTCGCCGATAACGCCGAGCGCCTGCTGCGCAGAGCACAGATCCTTTATCTGCTGGATCTCCTTTGCGGATGCACCCATGCGCTGCCGCATGACGGTTGCAAGCTTCGTTTCGCCCTCAATCTGTATCTGATACGCTTCCCTTGCAGATTTGGCAAAGGATATGAGGGCAACGCCTGAGAGCGTGATGCCGAGAGCGGCAAATGTCGACTTCATCGACGATGCTGCGGTCTTTATCGCCGAGCAAGAGCGAGTAATGCCCGCCTTCATCGAACTCATTGACGCTTTTGCTTTGTTGGCCTGCTTGGTTATGGACGAAAAGTCCGCACCTGCACGGACCATCATATTTCTTACAACGGGCATTTCTACACCTCCTCCGTTCCACCGAGGGCACGGTTAAGTGCCAGCACGGTGTCATACATTTCTTCATCGGTCATTTCCCTCTTAGCGCCGGGGATGAAGTCCTCGGGCTTGGGCGGGCGCTTTGCCCATATCATGGGGCGAATGAGCGCAGCGAGAGAGTAAATAAAGCCATAGGACAGCCGTATAAGCTCCTCCTGCTTTCGAGATACCGCTTTTGCCCATGTGTTGAGCTGGGCGGGAGTCATCTCCTCCCAATCAGAATAGGAAATGCCTATTTCGGCGGCGAGACTCAGGCTTCTGTTCCAGTCCCAGCCGCCGTCTGAGGGTCTGCATCGTCATCTTCCTCAGGCTCACCGAATGCAGCCTCAAAGGCTTCGCCGAACTTCTTTATGACATAGGCGATGCCCACCTGCTCCAGAAGCTCGTCGACCCTTGCACGGGATAGTGTGGGGTCGTCGTGGTTGAGCATGAAGTACATCATTTCCGAGATGTAGTCATAGCGGGTGCCGACGGTGTCCATTTCAACGATGGGCATCTTTGTAGCGGCGGAAAAACGCTTCATGATAAGATGGCTGAGCTTGAGGGTTCTCGGACGGTCAAGCTCAATTATTACAAGGTCGTTATGCTCTTTCATTTATTCAGCCTCCTGTGTTCTGTGAGGGGTTCGTTTCTGTCGCGGCAAGCGTAGGCTTGCCGGAGACTTTGAGGGATGCTTCAAAGGTTATGGCATCGTCAAGGTCGGCCGAGGTCGCAAACTTCGTGACAATGGCCTTGAAGCTCCAAGTCTTGCCGATGGCGGCAGGAAAAACTATGGAACAGTCAACGATCTCACCGCTTTCAAAAAGCGTATAGACCTCAGCCTGACCTTCATCGTCGCCGTCGTAAAATCCGGACAGTGCGGTCTCACCGGCATCCTTAAAACCCTGAAGAAACTCACGGTAGCCGGTCGAGTTGCCGAGATCGGATACATCGACCGTATCGGCGGACAGCTCGATGCCGCCTATGCTTTTGAGTGCGCCGACTCTTTTTGAATTGATGTTCAAAACAGTGCCGACGGAACGGGATTTGCTCATGATAATTCCTCCTTGTAGTAGATCCGCAGGGAATACGCCCTGCGGTATAAATTGACCTGCATCTCCTTCAGGTCGGGGGACGCAAGGGATACTTCGACTTGCTGAATTTCAACGCTGCCGCTCTTTGCGCCCGGCAGAGCCCAAAGCTTTGTCTTCACCTGTGCCGCAAGGGCGATGAGCTGCGGATATGTTGCCGTGACGACGCTTACCTCGTACTGAGCAATGCGCAGCTCCGTTATACCGTCGAGCGCTGCCTCGGTGTTGTCGGAAGTCATGCGATAAAACGCAAAAGGGGCAGATGCATTCTGCAATGCCTCGGCGGGGTAAACCTTGCCCGACAGCGCCGAGAGCTGTTCTACACGGGCGGTAATGATAGATTCAAGGCTCATTTGACCCACTCCTTATTAAGCTCCCGTGTTGCGGTGTTAATAGCGGCTTGCCGTGCTGCCGGCGCAGCTTCGTCCGTTGCATCACGCATGAAATGGCGACCTTCTACATATTTGAGCCCTTTGCCTTTAGAACGAGTCAAAAAGCCGTACTCCATCGATGCCGGATAGTATGCATGGTCACGCTTGCCACCGGCCTCGCCCGGGTGCTTGATATCCTTTTGAAATATGCCATTCTTATCAGGATCGAACATTAGATCGTAAATCTTTTTGCCCTTATAGCGACTTCGTTCACCGACACGAATGATGCCTCGCCTGAGCTGTCCTGTCTTTCCAACGGGTATTTCACTCCTTATGGATCTGCGCACCGCATTTGCAGCCTGTCCGCCAGCTTTTTTCGAGATTTTCTGAGGCATAGTGCTTATACGGGATAACGCCCGCTCAAACTTGATCTCATCATCCCAGTTGATAACAAAGTCGGCCATCACAGCACCTCCGTGACCATGAGCATAAGCTCCTCGTGGCGCTCGCCGAAGTCTATTGGCGGAGCGTCAAGCGTAAATGTCCGCTTGCCAAACTTGATGCGCATATCCGAGGTGATGCCCTTGCGGTAGCGCAAGAGCATCTTGTGCGTGACCGCAGACTGCGCCTGCGACGCTGCATAAAACTCACGCCCCTTTATCGGGTCAATGAAGGCGTATGCCGTAAACTGCGTGACCCAGTTTTCGTCGACAGTCACGGCAGGGTCGCCGGTCTCGGCGTCACGAGCACCGTTAAATTTCTGAAACTGAATGCGATAGCGCATTTTACCGGGGTCTGTCATGTGTAGTCCTCCAAACAGCAAAATGCCGATACCATAACGGTACCGGCATTTATGCTCTGACCTATTCTGCCGTATAGCCTTGCGCAGCACGGGCTACGGAGGCACGGCCTTTAAGCGTATTGATGACCGGCCGCAGCGCATCGGGCGCAGAGCCTATTGCGTCACGGTGGTCGTAGTAGTAAAGCGTGAGAGCGTGTACAGTGCGCAAATAGAGCTTATCCGGCTCACCGTCGGCAGGCACAGAGATACCTGCATCTGCGAGGTATTCCTGCGCTGCCTCATATAAGTCGGATACATCCTCACGGTCTTCCGCCGTTAGGTCTAAGTCGTCAAGGCGCATGTACCGCAGGCACTTCCTGAGTGCCGACGGGTCTACCATGATCAACCACCCTGCGACGGATTGCTTGCAGGAGTGACAGTGCCGACAACAAAGCCGTGGTGGGCGATGATGTTGCCGCCGACCATTGCATCGCCAAGGACGGTGATAAGACGCTCGCCGGCCTTGTAGCTCTCATCGACACGGACGGAGTAATCGCCGAACAGGCCAAGCTCATAGTTTGTCGGATCACCGTAGACAAGGTTGTTTGCGCCAACGCCGCTACAGATGGTGTACGGGATGGTCAGACCGCCGTCCTTGATGATACCGGTGTTCGGACCGTCGGGGATGATTTCATAGAGACGGCGTTTCTCGTTTGTACCACGGAGTGCGCCGAGCGCCTTGAGGTTTGCCTTCGTGAGGAACAGACGGGCGTTTGCGCCGACGGCATCATCGGTGCCGTAAGCAAAGTAAAGCTGGTCGAGAGTGCCGACACCGATCGCAGTGCCGAGGTTCTCAGACGCATAGATAGCAGTGCCGGCCTTGTTTTTGCCGTTTATAATGCCGTACATCACATGGGTCGTCTCGCTGTCACCGGCGGCGATGAGGGCGCTGACCTTGCGGCGCATGGCGTTGAGCGCCATGCTGCGCACCTTCTCAAAGTAGCGTGCCGGAGTGAGCTTTGCGATGTTGCGGTCGACATATGAGGTAACATTGACCTCGTAGGGCTTTATCTGTGCAACGCCGAAGGTAGGGTCGGTAGCAGTGCGTGCCGTACCGGCAAGAGTTGCGATGTCGTCCGCCTTTGCGTCCATTTCGCTGACTACATAAGGCTCGTTGAACTCACCGAGACCGGTAAGATCCTGCACAAAGACCTGATCAATGATGGACGACACCTGACTGCCGGGAATGTCACGAACATCCGAGCCTACGCCCGAGGGCTCGGCGAGAGTGCCGGTGGCAAGAGTGGCGGCGTTGAGCATGCGGCGCATCTCCTGCGCAGAGAAGTTGACCTTCTCGCCACGCATAAGAGCGCTGCCACGCTCGGCGGCCATATCAGTGTACTCCGCACCGTTGGGGACTGCTGCATCGGCACGGCGAGCCTGCTCGTTGGCCAGACGCTGATAGCGCTCCATTTCGGTGTTCATGTTGCTGACACGCTCCATCTGAGCATCGTACTCGGCGGTGTTGCCGGCAGTCAGCGCCGCCTCGGCAGCATTGAGGGCCTGCGTGCGCTCGGCAGCAAGGTTAATGAGTTTCTGTCTGGGATCCATGATAATTCCTCCTTAAGAATATCGGATTTTTTCAAGATTAAGACGCTGTGTGCGCCTGAGTATTTCTGCCGCATTATCTGCGGTCGGAGCTGTGATATCGTGACCTTCGGCCGGAGCTGCGCCGTCTCTGACACGCCGCTCGTATTCTTTGAGCAGGAGACCGATGTCGGGAAGCTTCGGACCGTTTGCGTAACCTCTGAGACCTCCGGCAATGGCGTTTGCGTAGCCTGTACTGAGTGCGCCGTCTTCATCGCCGATTATCGAATCGGCAAAGCCGTATTTGACGGCGTCCTGGGCGCACATCCAAGTCTCGGCCGAGATAAGCTGCATAAGCTCGCTGCGGCTGCAGCTTGCTCCGCACTTAAGCTCATAGGCATTGACAATGCTGGTGGTCAGACTGTCGAGCACGGCAGCCGTGTCACGGAGGTCGTTCTGATTGCCGTCGGCAGAGCAGCTCGGCAGATGTATCATAACCTGCGCTACAGGCGAGAGCCTGACCTCGTCGCAGGCGACCATAACGGTCGACGCTGCCGATGCGGCGATAGACTGCACCTCGGCAACGGTGTGCACGCCGGAAGATCTAAGCAGCGAGTACATCTCAAAGCCCGAGAAAACATCGCCGCCGCAGGAGTTTATCTCAAGCTCCAGCGCTTCGCCATCGGGCAGATCCCTGAGCGCATCACGCACCTTCTTTGCCGAAAAGGCCTCGATTTTGAACCAGTCATAAAGCCACTGGTCGGAGCTCGGCACAACATAGCCGTTAAGTGTTATTCGCATTTGCGTTTCCTCCGTCGTTTCTGTTTTGCGAGAGCTTCTTCCAATCCGAGAGCGGCACATAGTTGAGTGAAGCATAGCGCTCATCGCCGCCGTCGACATCCGGAAGATCTTCCAGATCGCGAATGTCGTTGGCAGAGTAAGCGCCGATGTTGCGCATCTTCTCGTACCATGAGCCACGGGCAGTGAAGTCACCACGAAGCTCAGCATTGAGGTTTATCCGTATGCGATAGCGCTCGGCATCGGCAAAGGTCAGCAAACGGTATGTAAACGCTTCTTCGTACCTTGTGACAATGGGGTGGAGCGTGGAGACTACATACTCTATCGAGTTTTGCTCGTTCGAGTTGTAGCTCTGCTTACCGCTCTGAAGCTTGTACAGCGGCACGCCGAAAAACCTCGCAATATCCTGCACGCTTATTTCTGCATTTTCGACAAACTGTGCGTCACGGTTTGTCACGGATATGGGTGTATACTTAAGGCCATAATCGAGGATCGCAATGCGCTGCGCATTCGATGGACCGGAATGGCGCTTCTCCCATTCACGGCGGATAAGGTCCTTTTTGCTGACGGAGATCTCTTTCCCGTCGGCAAGGGTAATGGCCTTGGTGCCGGACAGGTCGGCTTCCGTTTCTAAAACGCCGCCCGGCTGACCGCCGTTTGCGTAATAGTTCAGATTGTACTGCTGACTTGCCCTCGCTGCGGCTATTACCTCGGACGCCCGCTCAAGCACGGATATGCCCTTGTATCCGTTGTGCGAATAAGCCATGACATGGATCATGTCGGCACGGTGCACTGTGCTCACAGAGCCGGTGAACGGATGAATGAGGCGATACCATACATGCCCATCGGTATCAAGATAAGGGCAGACAAGCTCGTGCGGAACAGAGATGAGCTCCTGCGGCTTCAGCGTGACAGGGTCGCGAACGATGAGAGCATAGCCGTTGCCGGCAAGGCGGTTTGCCTCGATATGCTTTTTGAAGTCTGTCGGCGTCTGCGCTTCGTTTGGTCGCACCGTAAGCAGACGGTTAAGCTCGTGCTGCACCCGATTGCGGCTATCCCTGTCCTGAATGTAGATCGGCAGCTTGCCGATGGAATCGGATATTAGCTCTATGCAGCGGTCGACCGCCGAAAGCTTCATTGCCGAGCTTGCGCTCGTGCAGTCGCCTGCGGCAAAGGCCGAGGCCGCCGTGAGCGTTGCAACGGTGGTGTCGTTGCGGATATGCGGTGGGGAGCTGAGGCCCATAAGCCCCCGCTCAAATCTATTTGCCATACTTAATCACCTCCGCCTCTTATCAGGATCACGCCGAAGCAGACGAGCAAAATGCCCGTCATGATGATGCCTGCAGGCAAGTTTATAAGAATAACGCCGTAGCCGATGCAGCCTGCGCCAATGACGCAGAGTGCCGTCGGGAAAGCGTTCTTCAGCCATTTGAGAAGCTTCATATTTCCTCCGGTGCCCGATTCGGGCACATTACATTGTCCATTCGCCCGAGTCGAGCCGGTCGCCCAGCGTGGGATTGTTCCGGCGGATAAGCGCACGGGCGAGAGCGTTCATCACCGCTGCAACGGGATCGATGCGCTCAGTATCGTTCTTGAATTTCTTCGACAGCTTGATGTCGCCGTAGTTGTTCTGGATCTCGACGGCGTTGCCGAAGCACCATATTGCAAGTGGGTTTTCTTCAAGGACTATGCGCCCCTGAAGAAGCAGCTCACGAAAGCCTTTGACGGCGAGATTTTGACCGGCGCAGGTCTGAGAGATCTCCACGCAGAAGTCCTCGTTGTTGCGCTCCTCGCACATCTTGATTGCAAGGTCGGTGGCGTTGTGTCCGTCATAGTCGCACTCAACGACCTTCCAGCCGTGATTGCGCTCGCCCTCGGTTATCCAGTTGTCAACATAACTGTTGTCGGTCACGCCGCCGGGCGTGAGGGTACAGTAGCCGTCCTTTGCCCAGAATGTATATGGGACACGGTCGGTGTGCTCGTGACGCATGGCGCCTTCCTCGGGCATGAATGCGTGAAGCTTTAATGCGACCCGCTCATCCGGCAGCAGAAAGACTGCGCCGACACCGCTAAGATCTATGCGCTTACCTAAGTCAAAGCCGGTCCAGCACTCAAGCCCATCGGTGAGCTGAGCAAACTCGGCCTTTGAGAGCTGCGCCTGCCGGAGTAGCTTCATGCAGTTCTCGTCAAGATAGCGGTTGACCGAGCCTGCCTGCCATTGGCACATGCGTCGGGTGAGGAATGAGCGTATCTTGTTGGGGTCCTTCGAGGCGTAAGCGGCATCATGCTCGGCTCGCACCTCCTTGAGCAGATATTTTGAATAGTCGTTCGGATATCTGAAGCAGGGATAAGGCATACACCATAGGCTCTCATCGTGAGGATTTGCACCGTCGGGAAGCTCACGGATCATGACGAAGTAGGTCTCGTCCACGGCGTTGCCGTCGAGGATGTCCTTTGCAAATTGCTCCTCTGCAAAGCAGGGCTTACTCTGTGCATCGTCACCGGCCGTCGTGATTATATCCATGAGACACTGCGCACGCTTACCGAAGGAGTTTTCTCCTATGTCGTGAATGGTCGATGTCGGGTGTGCGTGGTATTCATCGATGATGAAATAGCTCGGTGCACCGGAGTCCTTGTTCTTCGTATCCTTCGATAACGCTCGCATAAAGCCGCCCCGTGTTCGATGCTTCACGGGGTTTGCCTTTGGGATGATGAGCCGCTTTGCAATGTTGGGGGAGTTTTGCGCCATAGCCTTAGCATCGCCGAAAACTCTCATCGCCTGCGCCCGGTCGACAGCTGCACACTCGACCTCCGGTGCCATCTCGAATTGCTTCAGCTCCGGCTGATACGGCGGATAGAGCACATCGGCGCACATGTGATACAGGCACTGAGCGGACTTTTCGGTGCTCTTAAAGCAGCCTCGGGCACGCTTGTTGTAGGCCTTGCGGAAGCGCCTTGTGCCGTCGTGCATATCCACCCAACCGTACAGACAGCCCAGGTCGAAGATCTGCCAGGGCTGCAGCGTGAGCGGCTTGCCCTGCTCAACGCCACGCAGCTGGATGCATTGCGAAAACCACTCGATTATCCGGTCGGCACGGGTCGTGTCGAATACATACGGAAATTCCTTCGTGCCCTGCCGCTTGAGGTCTCGCAGATGCCGCTCGCAGGCTTTTATTTCATACGGACAGCACATGTCATGCAGCTTGCCGTAGGCCACCTGCTTTGCGTACACGCTCACAGAGTGGTGTAGGCCGGACTGCTTGCGCACCTTAGCCATGTTCCAGCTCCCATTGCGAGGGGAACTTTGCAGCGTCGAGCAGGCACACGCCGTCAAAGGCGGCATTGATAGGGCAGTTTATACAGTGCTCGTTTTTCGAGCACTCGTTCTTTATCAGGGTCAGCACGGCAATGAGCCAATAGGGGGCTCTGAGATGCTTGTTGTTCATGGGACACCTTCTTTCAGTCTCCGAATAGGTCGTTATATTCGTCCTCGACAGAGGCCTTCTTCCGTGCAAGCTGAGCTCGGCCGGAGGGGGTAAGACCAAGCTCCTTTGCGTAGGTCAGCAGGAGCTTTTCGAGCGCCTGCGCTCTGGCAGAAAGGCCGTCGATGTTATCAGCAACCGCAAGCCGGTCTGAGGCTCCAAGCTTTTGATCGTTGACGAGTGCCACAAGCTCAACGAGGAGCTTGTTCATGGCGTTGCGGCGGCTGAGCATTGAGCAGTAGAGCGCAAGAGTGTCACTGTCAAGCTTCGTGTACAGCTCACAGTCGGCGGCGTCCAGCAGGATCCGCCGCCAATACCGGCGGGCAGTGTTGTCACCTGCAAGGCACTTTGGAGGAGATGCCGGGTCGAGAACGCCGTCGGGGGTAACTGACGCCTCGGCCGCAGCCCTGGCATTAGTTTCATCCTTGGTCATATGCTTGGTCATGTTGTCGACCGACTTTGCTCTTGCCGGCATGGTGCGCTCCTTTCGGGGTTCTCATTGGGGATTTTTTCTCACAGTTGCAAGGGTGCGGGGTATCGGCTGAGACCGCTCTGAATTTTAACGACCCGGGGGGAGGGGTAAAGCCCCTGCGGGGCTCGTGCATGCGTGGCGGCGCATGCTTCTGTGCGGACGAGTGCAGGCCCGGGCGCAGACGAAGCTTCAAGCGCCGTCTTCTTGCACCGGGCGCCCCCGCTTTTTCGGGTATTCGGTGCGCTCCCTCATGGTCTTTTGGTCGTGGTGAAACTTGCACAGGCTTTGATGATTCGCAGGGTCAACGAACAAATTCCAGTCGCCACGGTGCGGGACGATGTGGTCAACGACCGTCGCCCTTGTGCGGTGTCTTGGGTCGCCCGGTGGGTATTGCCTTGCACATTCCCGGCAGAACGGCTCACGCAGGAGCTGTTCCGGCCGGAGTTTATCCGTCCAGATGGGCAGCAGATAAAGCCTGTGGTACTCTGCCGAGGATCCTCGGCGATACTTGGGCTTGTGCGCTGGACACCAACCGTCACGGGTCAGGGCGGAACATCCGGCATGCTTACAGGGTCGCAGCGGCTTCTTGCTCATGGGCTATCACCTCCAAACGCAAAAAGCCGGAGCCGACGACATACGCATTGCGTAATCATCGGCTCCGGCTTAAATAGCACTGGCCATGGTCTATATCCACGATGTTCTCTGCCTTGCATATCCGGCAGAACGCCACAACATTGGCGGCGGTCGTATCAGGTAGGATCTTCATAAGCCGCTTGTTGCTGCGGCAGTTGGGGCAGACAAGGAATCCGTCCCTTACGGTTAGTATTGTATCAGAGTTTCGCTGAGTTTGCAATGCTTTGAGCCTCCTTTTCTCCTAAAAATAATACTATTTTCAAGTCAGAAAAAATAAATAAAAAGTTATGTCCTTCGCCGCCGACGGGCGTGTATCCGGCGGGGAATGTGTGCGCCCAAGTATTTAATGAATTGGTATGCACCGTACTCGGTGCGGTCGGTCGCCACTTCGATGATCATGCTGCCCTCGGGAGCTTCGAGCGTAGTATCGCTGTCAACTCTGAAGGTCTCAACCTCAGGCTTGAGGGCACCCCGAGTGTATGACCAACAGCGTTGCCCGAGCTTGTCTGCTGCCTCTTTGCACATGTACCGGGCGAGCGTCGAGTAGTTCTTTTCTTTGTCGACACGCAGCGGCGTGATCTCGATCTCACCCTGTCCCCATAGATTGAGCAGCTGCTTGTAGTCGTCGCCGGTGGCGTTGATCACGCAGTGGTGATGCCAGCGACCGGCACCCGAGACATGCTCGCAGTTCCAGAACATTACGAACGGCTGTCCGGCCTTGCGGCGCTCGGCGCTGAGCTTCTGCCTGAAATACTTCAGCTTAGCCTTTGCCTCCTCACGACTGCGGGGAAGGTGTCGGTCGTCATAGGTGAGCGTTACGATCAGATCCCCGGGCAGAAAGTTTGCAGCGAGCATAAGCTCAAGCTTTTGATAGCTATACTTTGCATTCATGCGCTTCTGTGCCTCCGATGACAGCTTGCGCTTTGAAGATCTCGCTCGGGGACTGTCGTGTCGGGCGCAGCCGGGATAAACGGTCTCCATTACAAGCGGCCCGGCGACGATTATCTTTTTCCATTTGGTTTTTGCCATGCGGTCTGCCTCCTTAGCAGAAAACAGACCGCAGCCTTAGGGCATCCGTCTTTGTGTGGTGTTATTCAGTCTCTTTTGTGTTCAGCAGATTGTTTATATCTGCTACGGCATCAATGGCGGGCTCAGACGGCAACCAGTCGAAGCTGTCGGAGTATACACGGTAGGCACGCTCCGAGGACTCCTCGGCAGGCTGCCAGTATGCGCCGCATCTGACCGGCTTGTCAATGAATGCGTACACGGCACCGGTTTTGTCCTTTGCTATGTAGTTATAACCGAGGTCTCGCAGGTCCATAAGAGCAAGAATGGCGGTCGCAGACAAGCTTATGGCATCCGAAGTGATCAGTCCGGCATCGGTAAGGTCGTCCTCAACATCGCTCATATATGCCTTTATACAAACAGTTTTGCCGTTAGTGAGGAGTACCCGAACGATACCAACAGCGTGCAGGTCGGGCGATACCGCCGCTATGCGGTCAGAGTCGATGAGTGCCCCGCCAATTTCAATAAACATAAAAGCTCCTTTCTGTGCCCGATTCGGGCACAAGCGAATATGAATTACAGATTCAACAGATGGCCGTATTTAGCCTCAAACAGCCATTTGGATATTTTGATAAGCAAGTCGCTGTTGGATGCGGTCACTGGCGTAGCGCTGTAGAGGACTGCGTGAACGGCTCGTGCTTTTTCTCTTTCGGAAAACATGCTGCTTCCGAGGTTTTCACATATAGTCAATGCGTGTACAAAATTCATGTTATCCTCCTTAAAAATCCCCCGGCAGGCGTATCCAACCGATACACTCTGCTTCGATGCTGCGACCGTGGCTGCTGTCAAAATAGAACTTTTTCAAGCAGTTATCGTACCACACGAGTTTGCGCATAATGAATCCATCGCAAGAAAACCGTGCAGCGTACCATCCTGATGCAGTGGGCAGACCTGTTTGCACAGATGGCTCGGTAACAGCCGGCTGCAGTTCATCGGTCAGACCGGCGATATAATCAGCCGAGCATTTGAGCGTTTTACAGACCTCAGGGTAGTTGCGAATCTCGGTTGCCGAAAAATCGTTGCCGTATATGTTTGCACCATCAAAGTCGCCTTTAGCAAATTTGCGAATGAGACCGATCGAGTAACCGGACCGATAAGACGCAGTGCTTAGGCGTGTATCATCCGGCAGACCGGCGGCGTCGGCGGCACGGGCAAGACGCTCACAAGAGACTCTGACTTCATTAAGCAGCTTCGTTCTTTTCTTCTTTTCACTCGCTTCGATTGCAGCCTTTTCTTCGTCACGCTCTTTCTTGCGTAACTTTTGAAGCTTTGCGCAGGAACGGTCGCATGCATAATACCTCGATGTGCCATAGGAACAGTTGAGGCAGCACTTATCTCCGCCGCAGACCTCCGAACACGCACACTCGGTATCATGACGCAGGAATGCATCGCCCCGCTTGCAGGGAGAGCCGTCCGGACAGGACTGCTTTGGCTCCCAGCGCTTACCCGACGCATACGCACGGGCGATCTGCTCCACATTGTATCCGCCTATTGTCGGATTGATTTTGAACAGCCTGCGCTGCAAAGCCTCCGGCAATCTGGCAAGCGCATATGCGGCTTGCTCCGTGATCGTGCCGGCCTCAAAGTTTGCCGTATACTCGGGAACAAGCCCGTCCCGAATGACCTTGAGCCGTGACAGCTTCGACTTCGACACCTTGCAGGCTTCGGCAACATGATCACGCATCCTGCCGGGGAATTCTACGCCTTCCTCCTTGAGCTGATACAGAAGCGCTTCAACTCGTTCAGCCTGCTTAGAAATGTCGGCAGCCGACATATGCCTTGTGTCGGAGTTTGCATATATCAGCCGCAGCTCCTGCAGAGCGGCGGAGACTTCTCCGTGTTCGACAATGCAGGCAACGGACTTGAACTGTGCCTTGCCTTCCTCGGCAAGCAGACTTAAAGCGGCACGGCGGCGATGTCCGGAAACTACGGTGTAGGTGCCGGCCTCATCCGGCCGCACTCTTATCGGCTGCTGAAGGCCGCAAAGCTCGATGTTCGCCGCAAGATCTTCGATGCCGTCAAGGCTGTAAAAGTTACGGGCATCGGCCTTGATGAGAGAAATATCTATGTATTCTATCTGCTCTCTGCCATCGGAGGCATCCAGCGTGTTGGATGCTTCACGAAGCACGCTTGATAAATCGAATGCCATCACTTAGCCTCCTTTACCACACGGGCAACAAAGCGCTTATAATCGACGGCTGCTCCGCAGTGCGGGGACGAAACGATGAGCGGTTTTTGCGCAAAGGTCATGTCATCGACCTTGTTACTGCGGCGAATGGGCAGAAATACCGGAAGACTTGACTTGAGAAGAACATTCATTGCCTCAGTGATTTTCTCGGACTTGTACCACATGGTCGGCAAGATGCCGGAGAGCTTCAGCTTCGGATTGAGCTTGCGCATGTTTGCAATCTGCTGCATGAGGTTTGACATGCCTCTGAGTGAAAATGCGTCGAGCTTGATGGGGATAATGACTTCATCGGCGGCGATAAGTGCGGCAGCCGAGGCGGCGTTGAATGCCGGCGGGCAGTCGATGATCACATAGTCGTAGCTGATAAGACCCTTTAGATCTCGCAGACAGTCGGTGTAGACCTTGCCGCCGGAGATCTGACTGAGGTCGAGATCCATCAAGCGGTCATCGGCAGGGAGAAGATCTATGCCGGGGAAATTAGACTTTACAATGCACAGCTTTGCAAGCTTGCCGCTGTCAGGCTCGCCACGAAGCGCATCGGTGAGGGTACAGAGCATCACATCCTGACTTGCGAAAAACTCGGATGTGTTTGCTTGACTGTCACCGTCGACAACGAGCACACGCTTTTTATGGCAGCGGGCAAGGATAGCGGCCATGTTGACAGTCGTCGCAGTCTTTGCGACGCCGCCTTTAAGATTGATTACACAAATTGTTCTCATGGATAACCTCCGAATATTTATTTTTCAAAACTTAAACGATTGACCGAGGGTGCGGCCGTTCAGCTTATAAACGGCTCGGAACATCCTGTGTTCGTGATTTACATAGCATATGGTGCCGGTCACGAGAAACAGGTGCTTCCGGTCTTCGGGGAAGTCTTTGTTCCTGACGATAAAACCGGGAACAAACTTGATTTTCGTTCCGATTACGATGTCTCTGATAGTTCCTGTCGGCTTCAAAACGGCAACTCACCTCCTTCGTCATCACCGAGCTCGGTGAACGACATTTGCTGTGGTGCGCTGCCCTTGGCAGCTTCTCTGATTTGCTTGTGAATCTTGCGGTAATGCTCGCCCTTCGTCTCCGGCCGTGGCCGCAGCGTCTGCGTTTTGCCGTCAAAAATCATGTCCATCTTCATGCGCTCGCCCTCTTTGTTCTTGCCAATCTTGAAAACTCGATCAGACGAATTGTCATTCGGGTCGGCAGGCCATAGGAGGAATGCAATGTCTGCATCCTGCTCGATCTGGCCGGACTCTCTGAACGAGGACATAGTGGGCGGCTGCGGCTTGCCCTGCGTTTTGTCGGGGCGGGCGAGCTGCGCAAGTGCGATCACCGTGACGCTGTTTACTCGTGCCATAGTGTGCAGTGCCTGCGATATGTTCGTGACCTGCTCGTATCTTGTAGCGCCTCGGGCATTGAGCAGCTGCAGGTAGTCGACGAAAATGACTTGGTATTGCTTGTTGAGCGTTAGCGCTTGAATATCTCGGACGGTCATACCGCCTGCGTCGATCATGTCAAGGTCAAGACCGTTAAACTTCTCGGCAGCGGCGGCGAGCGCTTTCCAATCGTCTTTGCTTAGCCGCTCTCTGTGCTTGATGCTGGACAGAGACACGGCAGATAGGTGCGACATTATGCGGTTAGTCAGCTTCTTCGGACTCGTCTCAAGCGAGAAGTAGCCGACACGGTAGCGCTTTGCCATTTCAAGTGCAAACTGGATAGACAGCAGTGTCTTGCCCGCCGACGGGTAGCCGCCGATGACGACGAAGTCGCCGAGCTCGCAGTCGACATATTCGTCGAGTTCCTTAAAGCCCCACGGCAGATACTCCGCCTTTTCCGGCGTAGAGAGGAAATCCCGAGCGGCGTCAGAGCTGGAGACCACCTCAGCACTGCGGCGGGTCATCACCAAGGAATTAAGGCGGTCGATGCCTTTTGCGGCATCGGATATATTTGCGGCGGAGGACACGCCCATTGCAGCGGCACGGATGCTGTGCAGGCGGTTTTCTTCCTTGACCATGTTTGCGTAGTACACGACATCGACCGTCGTATATTTGCGCATTTCCGCAATGGCCGCCTCCCACTCATCGCCGAGCTCGTGCAGCACCGTGACTGCGTTTATGGGCGCACCGGCAAAGTGCAGATTGCAGATGACCTCATAGATCGTACGGGTCATGTTCTGACCGAAGTCCGAAGGACTTAGCTCGGCAACTACTTCGCCGATCCGGCTGCTGTCCTGCAAAAGCGTGCCGATGACCGTCGCCTCGATGCGCAGGGCATTGTCCGATTCGTTCATCACAGCACCTCCGGGTCAGGTGCCCATCCGCCGGTGTCGGCTTGGTGCGGTAACGGCACACGGGGCTCGTCCTCCCAGCGGCGCTTGTTTATCCATGTGGATGCATACGGGATACCGATATTGCGCTGCCATTCCTCGCTTCGGAGCTGCCGTTTGAGCGCTCTTCCCATGACGGCAAGAAGTTCGTCGTCGGGCTTGAGTTTGTCCCATGCTGCAATTGCTGCCTGCTTTGACTCTCCTCTGGGATACACCTCCCAGAATGCGGCGAAGCGCTCCGGCTTCCAGTCCGGCTGCTTTTTCGTTTCCCGTTTTCGCCTTCGTTGGGGGACTATAGGGGGATAATATATATCCGTACTTGGTATATCTGTATTTAATTGCGGTCGATTTCCCGCTGACGGATTATCCGTCGACGGGTTTTCCGTCAACCGATTACCCGCTAACCGAAAATCGGTTAACGGTGAATTTGCGTCTATCGGCGCTTCGTGGACGACATACTCATTGCCGCCGAAGGATCCGTCGGGCGTGCGCAGCTGCCGGCGCTCTATGTAACCGGCCGCTTCAAGCTCTCGTATCGCCGTAGCGACTGCGGCCTTGCCCTCGCAGCAGATGTGTGTAAGTCCGGCTATGGTGTAGTCCCAGTCCTCGGGCAGGCTGAGAATCTTCGACAGAAGCCCGATCGCCTTCAAGCTCAACCGGTCGTCACGCAGGTGCGCATTACTCATGACCGTGTAGTTCGAGCTTTTCTCTACTCGGACGACTTCACTCATTTACACACCCTCCTCTTGCAATTTTGGCGGGAATGCTGTATAATAAATATGTTCTCGTGGTAATAACCACATGCCCTTGTCGGTGCTTGCGTCGGCAGGGGCTTTTTTACGCCCATGTTCATACCTGTACCTGCCTAATGCCGTAAACAGGCTCTATCTCGGGGATGGTGTATCCGGACGCAAGCAGGTTGATAACATCATCAACATTGACCAACTTCTTGCGGCCACACTCCACAACAGGAACAGCGCCGAGGCGTATTATGCGGCGTATGTAATTCAGGGTTACTTCAGAGTTCGGGTCATCTGCCCGGATTTCCTCTAATACTTTAGCGGCAGTTCTCATTCTCGGAATAGACATAGCTACCTCCCTTTGCGTATTTAAGCGTCATTGCTGCCTGAACTATGCCCTGCAGCTCGTCGATTATCTGGTCGAACAGCTCTCGCTCATTCTCGTCGATCCTGCCGTCAGCGGCGATGTCGAGCAAGTGGTCAGTGCGGTGCTTGTCCGCAAAATCCCTTATGCGGCAGATGAGCTGTATCACCGCCTGAGGAAGCGAGCACTCGCATACCTCGGGAAGAATGCCGGCCGCAACACGGCTCTTTTGGCTCAGATGCCAGTAGCCGAGAATGTGCAGGCCGCTGACCTCGCACATGCGAATGACTACATCGTCCGAGGGCATGTTCTGACCGTTCTCGTAAAGCTTGATGCTCTCAACACTCAGCCCGAGCATTTCCGCAAAGCGCTCCTGCGTCTTGCCGGCAGTGTTCCTTGCGATTTTATAAATATTTGTGTATTTGTCCTGCATGGTATTACCAACCTTTCTGGTATAAAATCAAAACTGCGGAGGGATCCAAGGGAGCTACGCCGACTGACCGGTGTACAGCTCGTCAATGGTGCAGTTGAGCGTCTTTGCGATGATGGGAAGAAGCTCAGCTCTTGGATAGCTGGCCGCCGTCTCCCACATAGCCACAGTTGTCTGCTTTACACCGAGCACGCTGGCAAGCTCGGCCTGCGTCAAATTTGCTCTCTTTCTCATAGCCTTAAGACCGTTCATATTCCACCTCCTCAACAGCAGAATTTTAATTGCTTCAAAATATCAACTGTATTGATAAAATAACACAACAAAAAATCAATGTCAAGCATTTTATCAATGTTTTATCAATAAATAGCTTGAAATATTGAAGAATATCAATTTAATTGATACTATTTGCTTGAGGTGATGGCCATGAACAACCTGAAAACTGCAAGAAAAGCGGCAGGACTAACTCAAGCTGAGGTTGCTGCCCAGATAGGCATTTCACAAAATGCTTATTCATATTGGGAAAATGGCAAAGTAAAGATTGATAACGAATCTCTCGTCAAGTTGGCAAGGCTTTTTGGAAAAACTACGGACTACTTGATGGGTATAACCGAGCACACGGACATAAGCGTCGTAAGCATTCCTGTGTTAGGAGCAATCCCTGCCGGTATCCCCCTTGAGGCTGTTGAGGACATAATCGACTACGAGGAAATACCGAGGTCTATGTTATCCGGCGGAAAAGAATACTTTGCGTTGCAGGTAAAGGGCGACAGCATGTATCCTGAGTTCTTGCAGGGCGATACCGTTATTGTCCGGAAAACACCTGTCTGCGAATCGGGGGATGTATGCGTGGTTTATGTGAATGGCTACGATGCGACTTTGAAGCGTGTACGACTGAATAACGAAGAAAGAAGCATTACGCTTGTGCCTGTGAATCCTGCATATCCACCCAGAACATATACGCAAGAGGAAATAGTGTCCGTTCCCGTTTCAATTGCAGGCGTCGTTGTTGAGCTTCGCCGTAAGGTGAAGTAAGTGCTATAAACGAAGCAGAAGGTTATGCCGCAGCAAAAGAGGAGTGTGTGGATGTGAAAATAAGTAGTGAATCGACTGCAGAAAGTGTAAAAGACAACAGTCAAAACGAAGCACAGGGAAAAGGACGGAAAAGGGATAGATCTTTTTACATCAAGGGTCTTATAGTCTATATTGTTTTTGCACTTGTTGGCGTGGCTTTATGTTTTGCTGATTTGCCTTTCTTGGGCGTGTTGATTGTCCTTCTCGGATGTTTAGGGGCGATGTGCATGCTTTACGGTATTCTGAATCCTAATTGGGAAGCAAAGGCAAGCAACTCAAAGCAGACTGCGTCCAAACCGGCAAAAACGGCAAAGCCGACTTATTCGACTGCGGCAAGCTATACGGAGGAGTATGTTCTCAAGGACAAAGGCGAGGATATCGTAAGAAACGCTCCTGCACCCGACGAAAACTTTGGATTTGCAAATATGCCTGCCTTCGTTGTATCGGGGAAAAAGAAAAGCACAAATCGCAAAAACACCCGAACTATCTTTGCGGTAGACGAGGCAGGGGCGAGAGCTTATGCAATCAAGCACGAGGGACTAATGGAGCCGCTTGAGGTATCATACGCACAATTTGAGCCGGCACCAAGCGAAAACGAATTTAATTTACCGCTTCCAAAGGGCGCAACAAGATACGACTTGTTTGCCTTTGAAAATTCATGTATTGCTCGGGACACAACACATATACCGCCCGAATTTATGGAGTATGCCGTTAATATGGGCGTGGGCTTGTCGTGGCTGCACGGCAGAAACGCAGCGGCAAGATATGTGTTTGAAAGAATAGATGACAGAGAAAAGGCGATGCTTTACGGCTATGCAGTGCATTGTGAAATGAGGGGCATAACCCCGGGTAACATAGACAAGAGCGTTGATCTGCCGCTGTATACCAAATTTGCAGACGAAGCGTGCAGGGATGCAAAAGTATGGAGCTCAATTTCAAAACGCCCGGGCGATGATATTTGGAGCCCGTCAAAAAGCACGAACGCATACAAGTATGCGTGCAGCTTCTTCAGTCAAGCTCAACCGCAGGAACGGTCATCGCCTAAGCAGGCAAAGCCCCCTCAGACGCAAGCGCCCGTTCGTGTGGGCTACCGTCCTGCGCCTGATAAGATGAAGGCCTCAGCAGAGGAGTATATCGTCATCGATGTCGAGACGACCGGTCTGAGCCCGGACGACGACAGAATAATCGAAGTCGCAGCCGTCAAGTGTGAGAACGACAGAACAGTCGACAGCTTTCACTCGCTGATCAATCCCGGCAGACGCATTCCGTCAAATGTGACTAAGCTCACCGGAATAAAAAACGCCGATGTAGCGGGCGCTCCTGACATGGATACCGTTGCGCCGGAGCTGTCGGAGTTCATCGACAATCTGCCGCTCGTTGCGCATAACGCAAATTTTGATATCAAGTTCATTGCAAATGCGTTTAAGCGTGCCGGTGTAAGCAAGGGAATGCTGTACATAGATACACTGGTTTTGGCTCGGAACGCCTTCCCAGACATGCCAAACCACAAGCTGAGCACGCTGATAAACGAACTGGGGCTTCTGGATCACGAGCAGGAGCACCGAGCAATGAGCGATGTCGAGGCGACCCAGCGCCTATACACGGCCTGCAAAGCCCAATTAGTAAGACAATAAAAAATGTGCCCGATTCGGGCACAAATAAAAAGACCGCTTCCGTGTGCGAGACGGAAACGGTCGTGTAGAAAACCACCATAGAACAAGGGAGTAGTCTACCCTTTTATATTAACACACGGGTGACTGCTGTGCAAGATGAAAGGAGCAAAATGGCCACAATTGAGAAAAGAGGCGGCAGCTATAGGATTACTGTCTCCTGCGGACAAGATATCAACGGCAGAAACATCCGCAAGCGAATGACATGGACGCCAAAGCAGGGAATGACGGAACGGCAAATTGAAAAAGAGCTAAACAAACAAGCGGTCCTTTTTGAGGATCAAGTCAAGTGCGGCGTTATATCGATGGACGACAAAATAAGGTTTAGTGCGTTTTCTGAGAAGTTCATGGAATATGCACGGTTAAATCTGAAAACGCACACAGTTTCGAGGTATGAGCGCCAGCTCGTGCGGATCAACCAAGGGATTGGGCATATAAAGCTTAAGGATCTTAGACCTGCCCATATTGCATCATTTATTACAAACCTGCAGGAGAGCGGAATAAAAGCAGGTGAGCTTGCGGTATGCAAAATCGATATTTCGGTGTGGTGTAGAAATAAGCAGCTGACACTCACGCAGCTGCAGAAGATCTCCGGCGTGTCCAGAGGAGCGGTAAAGAAGCTTTCAAGCAAGGAAAACATGAGCAAAGAAAACGCCTTGAAGCTTGCTGCAGCAATGGGAGAGCCGCCGGAGAGGGTGTTTGAGTTCAGTAGGGATATGACACCGCTTAAGGCGAGCAGCGTTCACTCTTATTTTAGAACACTATCCTCGGTGCTCTCAAAGGCTGTGAAATGGGGATATATAACCTCAAATCCAGCCACAGGCACCGATCTGCCGTCCAATGCAGGGTATGAGGCAAAATATCTCGATGAGGATGAGGCACGAAGACTTCTGCAACTGCTTACAAATGAGCCTATCCGGTGGCGTTGCGTGATAACATTTGACCTGCTGTCCGGGCTGAGAAGGGGCGATGATGATGATAAAATAAGACTAAATCAACGGAAACCCAGTAAATACAAGGGGTTGAGGCGATTTGGTCCTGAAAAAAACTTGCAACGAATCAACAAATTTATGAAGGAAAGGCCTATCTTTTATAAAAACCTTATTCAGATGAAAGAAAATATTCGCTTTTATCTGAGATGCTTTTACTGTATCACGAAAGTGATGATATTACAATTTAATAGCGAAAACAGGACCGAATTAGCTCGTAATGGATGAAAATCTGTTTAGCTGATTCGGTCATTTTTATTGATTGAAAGGTGATGAAAAAATGGCTAGAATTATTTCTATTGTAAACCAAAAAGGGGGAACTGGAAAGTCCGCATGTACAGCTAATTTAGCAGTAGGATTAGCACAAAAAAATATGAAAGTGTTAATCGTTGATGCCGATCCACAGTCTGATGTATCCGCAGGATTTGGATATCGTGATTGTGATGACAGTAATGAAACACTTACAGTTCTTATGGATGCAGTAATGAAAGATGAAGATATTCCTTCCGACTGTTATATCAGACATCAGGCAGAGGGGATAGACATTATCTGTTCTAACATTGGACTGGCAGGTACGGAAGTACAGTTGGTAAATGCAATGAGCAGGGAATATGTATTGAAACAGATTTTATATGGTATCAAGGATCAATATGATGCAGTCATCATAGATTGTATGCCATCATTGGGAATGATTACGATTAATGCGCTGGCTGCATCGGATGAAGTTCTCATTCCGGTTGAAGCGTCCTACCTACCAATCAAAGGATTGCAGCAACTGTTAAAAACAATCGGCAAGGTCCGTAAGCAGATCAATCCGAAGCTGCAAGTAGGAGGTATTTTGTTTACGATGGTCGATGCTCATACGAATGATGCCAGAAATAATATGGAGCTTCTCAGAAATGCATATGGAAGTCAAATCCATATCTTTGATAATTATATTCCATTTTCTGTAAGAATGAAGGAAGCAGTCAGAGAAGGACAGAGTATTTTCTCTTATGATCCGAAAAGCAAAGCTACAGAGGCTTATCGGAGAGTGACGGAGGAGGTGCTAGAAGATGCCATCTAAAAAAAGAGCAACTCCCGTTTCCTTACAGCCGCTTGATGCATTGTTTGGAACAAACGAAGAGTCAATCAATGGAATTAGTGAGATAGCAATCGGAAGTCTTCATCCATTTCCGAATCATCCATTTCAAGTAAGAGATGATAAGAAAATGGAAGAATTATCAGAAAGTATTATACAATACGGCGTATTGGTTCCTGGCATTGTGCGGTTGAGAGAGTCTGGGGGTTATGAGTTGGTAGCAGGTCATCGGCGAAAACGAGCATGTGAACTTGCAGGATTAGAGAAAATGCCGGTTATCATCAAAGATCTTACGGATGATGAATCAACGGTGATTATGGTAGATTCCAATATTCAAAGAGAAGAACTCTTAATCAGTGAAAAAGCTTTTGCTTATAAAATGAAATATGAGGCATTGAAACGACAGGGTAAGAGATCCGATTTAACTTCTTGCCAAGTTGGCAAGAAGTTGGCGGCAGAGGAAGTCAGTCAGAATACTGAAGATAGTTCCAGACAAATATTAAGATATATTCATTTGACATTGTTACTTCCCGAACTGTTGGAAATGGCAGATGATAAGAAACTTCCTTTTAACACGGCTGTTGAAATTTCATATTTGAGAAATGAAGAACAACAGGTGTTACTTCAGTATATGAGTAATCACAATATGGTACCGTCCATGAAGCAGGCAAAGGAATTGAAACAGATTTCAAAAGAACGGATGTTGACGTATTCAGAGATTGACCAGATTTGCATGAATGAAAGTACTGAAAAAGTTCAAGTGCAGATTCCGGCGAAAAAGTTGAAACAATATTTTCCAGAGACATATACAAAGACTCAGATGGAAGAAATTATATTTATGCTTCTGGCATCGTGGGCAGAAAGAGAGGGTGAAGAATGAGCAATGAAGATATGGCAAGTAGAATACAAGTCTATAGGAAAAAGATAGAAAAGATACGTGTTAAACAGATGAAAAGAGAGAAGTTTAAACATTTGTTGAAAACATTAAGATTATCAGCAGGAAGAAAGTGAAAGTATGGCTTTAAAAAATGTACGAAGATATGATGCGAACGGAAGGGAGCTTACGGAGAAAGATCTGGAAACCTTTCGATTGGATTCTCCTGTGGTTAGAGAAATATTGGCAAACCTCAATCGGGAGGTGACGGAAGGAATCAGACAGAAGGAGAAAAAAGGTGACGATTGAAGATGTAATTAAAAAATCAATTCTGCCGCTGGCATTTATGGTATTCTGGTTTTGGATGACAAAAACAATTATGAAAGTCAGCGGTCAGACAGATTGGTTCTGGTGGATATTTATTGCCGGATTACCATTTGGAATACATAAAATGCGGCTGATTCTAATCCCAAGGGGAATGGATACCACAGCAACACTTGGTATGGCTGCATTAAGTGTCATCATTGGAGCATTGATCGGAAGTATCATGATTCCAGTGTATGTGATCAGAGCGATATACGTTTTTATACGGTATATCATTGGAAAATAGAAGATTAGTTTGATAAGAGGCAGGCTTGCGAAAACAAAAATCGTAAGTCTGCCTCTTTTTTTGTGCCTAAAAACAGGCAATTCAGGGTAAATCCCTTTTGCAAATATTAGTTTGGAGGATTTTATTATGAGAGAACGCATTGAAAGCAAGCATGTAACAAAAGAAATCAAAAGTCAGATGCCGGTAATTTCACCTGAGATTATCAAAGAAAGAGGTTGTACGTTTTGTCCGTATTATCTTGGAAGTTATGAGAAACAGCCACGCTGTATGATGAAAAATTGTGCCTGGGATGATGAGAATGAGCGTTTCCATCCGATTCTTCGTAGATTGATTCCATTTTACAAAGAGAAGATGGAAAAAGCGGAGGAAAAGTTCCTGGCAGTGAAACAGATTTATACAACTCTTTTAAAGATGTTTGCAGATGAAATGAAGCAGGAAGAGTTGGAAAAAGATGAATGTTACGGATGTGCCTATGGAAAATGTGGTCCATGTATCGGTATCTGTTACAAATCAATGAAAGTATAGGAGGGTTAAGCCAATGAATACAACAATTATTTCCGGGAGATTGGTAAGAAATCCTGGATACAATGAAGTGGAGAATGAAAAAGGACTTCATAAGATTGCCAAGTTTGTTCTGGCAGTCAGAAGAAATTATTCTGATGAAGTCAGTTTCATTCCGGTAAAGGCTTTTGCAAAGAAAGCAGAATTTGCCAGAGATTATCTGATGCAGGGAACGAAGGTCATGGTGGAAGGCGAGATTGTCACGGGTAATTATGAAGATAAGGATACCGGGAAAAAGATTTATACCACCGAAGTGTATGCAAACCGGATTGAATTCGCAGGTGCAAAAATGGTTGACAGACCACCATTCCCAGAAGATGCGGAAGGGTTCTTAGAGATACCGGAGGGCATGGAAGAGGAAATGCCGTTTAGATAGAGGAGGATAAAAGATGGTTTCAGTAGATCAGGTGTATATGATAGGGCATATGAAAAATGCCGATGGAAGTATCAATAACAAAAATGTAGTGCTGTCAGCAGCATGTGAAGCAGCGGAACTATTCCAGTGCATGATGGCAGTAAATCAAAAACTGGAGGACTGGCAGAGATTCAATCACACCTTGGAGATGCATCTTAGAAGTGTGGAATGTGAGAAAATCCATGATATCTGTCAGGCAGTATATGGGATGAAACATCCGTCCAATGAACTGGAAGGATTGTATCTGGCAAGGGAGGATGAACAGATATGCCTGCTGTATTATCAGGTTTTCGTGGGGATGTTGGAAATCAATATCAATTCAGCTGAAGTGCTGTACAAACAGAAGGAGAAAACAATCAATGAGTAAGATGGAGTATATGCCGGTAGATTGTCTGCAGGTGCCAAAGGTGTTGTTCCAGATGGAAAAATACAAAAATCTGTCAAATACAGCAAAGATTTTATACAGCTTATTTCTGGATCGTTTGAAATTTGCGGTACAGAATGGCTGGGTAGATCATAATGGAGATCTGTTTGTTGTCTATCCGAAAAGTGAAATGAAGAAAAATCTGAATATGACCCGATATGGAGTAGATCAGGCTGTACAGGAACTGGTTCAGGTTGGAAAGCTGGTGCGTATTATTCCGAATAATGGAAAAGCGAACCACTTTTATATCAACGATATTTATGAAAATGAGATGGAGGAAGAATCAATGATGACATTAGACAGAATTATGGCAAATATGCCACTGGAAGAAAGAGAAATTATCATGGACAAGATGGTGGCAGCATCCAGAGATATTCTGAAAACTATTGTAGATATGGGGTATCTGGATGAGTATGATTCAGAACCAATGGAAGGTGAAGAACAGGAGGATTTTGAGGATCTGGAAGAAGAGGATTTCCCAACGTCTGGTTTTGAGTTTGGAATGAACCTTGCATTTAAATATCTGCATGAAAATGAAGAAGATTTTAAAAGAGTAAGAAGACTTCAGCAATATCTTCACAGACAGTATAAAGACTGTTCAAGAAAGAGATATAGCATTATCCTGGAAGCACTTGCTTACGCTATTGATTATGATAAGAGTTTTATTTATGACTTGAGCATGGCAGATAAGAAGTTAAAAAAAATGTATCTGGAGGATTTTATGGAGGGATTCGATTATGCTTTGTATGATTCACGTTATGAAGAAAACGAAGCCGAAGAATAGGAAATAAGTTATGGCAGATTTTGAATATTTCAGAGCAGAAGAATCTGACCAGTTTTCTTTTTTTCGGATACCCAAAGCTCTGTTCACAGAAAAAGAGTTTGCAAGCCTGTCCACAGACGCAAAGCTCCTTTACGGAATTCTGCTTGATCGAATCAGCCTATCCAAGAAAAATGGCTGGATCGACAGTGATGGTTATGTCTATATCATTTACACAATCGCAGAATTACAGGAGCTGTTGCGAATGTCGCATACGACAGTGACAAAGCTTCTTTATGAGCTTGACAGTGTGCATGGCATTGGATTGATCGAACGGTATCGGCAGGGGAATAATCGTCCTTCTGTCATATACGTGAAAAATTTTGTGAAACGGAGCAGAGGAAAGCCAGTAAGATACTTTGCTTCTGGAACGCCAGAAACTGGAAATCCAGACTGCAAGGAATTGGAAATCCGGATTGCAAGAAACTGGAAGTCCGGAACGCAAAAAAATAGAAGTCCGGACTGCAAGAATCTGGATGGAAGTAATACTAAGATAAATAAGACTGAAAAGAATCATACTGATAAGAGTAAGGGCAATACTCCCACTTTGGAAGAAAAATTCAGTCAGTATGGTAGATTTAAAAATGTTGTTCTGTCGGAAGCTGAACTGCAGGAGCTGATGACGCTATTTCCATGGGATTACCAGAAACGGATTGATCATCTTTCTGTTTATATGAAATCCAGTGGAAAAGAATATCAGAACCATTTTGCAACAATCTGTCTTTGGGCAGAAAGGGATGGAACCAGGGCAGGAATGGACAAATATGAATTTCAGGAAGGAGAAAGCCTTTAATGAAAAATAAAGTGGTTGAAGATTATGTGGACGAAGATGGGTGCCTTCATTGTGGTATCTGTAGAAAAAGAAAACAGATGAAGGTCAGTCTGATGGGATTTGAGCATGTAGTGTCCTGTTTGTGCGAATGCGAGGTAAAAGCCAGGCAGGAACTAGATGAGAAGATGCAGTGGGAAGAAGCACAGCGGCAGCTTTATCAGAGAAAATCCGTCGGACTTCGGGAAAGAAGATTCTGGGAATGGAAATTTGAAAATGACAACGGAAGCAACCAGAAGATACTAATTGCCAGGCAGTATGTAGAAAACTGGACAGATATGAAGAGAAAAAATGTAGGACTGCTTTTGATGGGACCTGTTGGAACCGGGAAAAGTTTCTTTGCAGGTTGTATTGCAAATGCACTTTTGGAACAGGGAGAACGTGTCATGATGACAAATTTTTCCAGGATCCTAAATGAAATGACCAGCTATCAGGCAGATAAGAACCAGATTATACAAAATCTTGTGGATTATCCGCTGCTGATTATTGATGACTTGGGAATAGAACGAAATTCCGAGTTTGCTTTGGAGCAGGTCTATAATGTGATAGACAGCCGTTATTGTAAAATGCTTCCGCTGATCGTAACAACGAATCTGGGACTGAATGAAATGAAATCTACAGATTTAGATACTGCTCATCAGCGTATTTATAGCAGAATACTTGAAATGTGTGTTCCCATCTATTGTGGTGGAGAAGATAAGAGAAAAGAAGAAGGGACAGAAAAACTCGTACAGGTGCAGAACCTGATTACCGGTTAATCTGTCTTTTTTCATTAAAGGGGGTGATTGCCATGATTACAGATCTGGACAGCAGTTGAATCGCTGAAAGGAGGGAAAAGTCATGCAGGAAGAGGTAACTCAGAAAACGGTCACGTTCTGTATTCGGACTACTAAGATTACGGCAGACCTGTTGAAAAAGGTTCTTGTTGCGTATCTGCGTCATCAGAAGCAGAAATCAGTAGAGAAGAAAGCACAGAAAAATCAGCCAAAACAGGGAAAGGTCACGGTAAAAGAGCTGGCAAAACAGAATGCCGGGATGGTCAATATCGAGATCACGGACAAAAATATCAAGTCCTTTGAACGGTATGCCAGAAAATACGGGATCAATTATGCTC
>OLJF01000441.1_pt1 | contig 45106 bp, 33 predicted proteins | sample 1609751 | NCBI WGS metagenome assembly OLJF01 (sample SAMEA4350171, study PRJEB24818) | metagenome | biome: human; feature: gut; material: faeces | place: Denmark | collected 2013-09
TGCTGTGTCTACTATATCAGCAGGGCTTGGGAAGAAGTGACTACTGAACCAGTACAACATTCCAAGAACCGTCTACTGATATCGGTTATAAAAAGAAAAAGCGTCTAGCTAAATCAGGAAAAGACAGTTTCTCCGGATGTGAATCCGTTTACCATAGGGCGTAACGGCCTTTACTCCATATTGTAACGGTTGTTACCCTATAGTGTAAAGCCTTTTACCACGTAGTGTAAACGAAGTTACCGTTTGGGGTAACCGGAGTTGACGTGTGGGGTGACCGGAGTTACCACGTGAAGTGAACCGGAGTTGTCATGTGAAGTTGTACTCTTCTACATAAGCGTCGAAGTACTCCGTCCGTTGGAGTCCTAAGTTACGGGCAATTGCAATGACTTGTTGCTGCTCGGCAGGCGAGAGCAAGGTTTCCCCTTTTCGCTTCTGATAATATCTTCGTATGCCCCATAAGCCGATGAGCCGGTAGCGGAACGCACCGGACAGGCCGACAGAGACGGCTTCCGCCGTGTGGATAAAGCCTTTGGCATAGCGCACTTTCTTGTTTGGGCAATGATATTTGCATTTTCCCGCTGTAGTCTCCATTGCTTTCGGATTCAGTACATATAGGAAGATGGCGTTTGAGGGGGCGTGCGCATATGCAATCCGGCGCAGGCAGGTGTCGGCATGGGGGCATGTGTCAGTGGCGCATAAGCCGAAGTTGTGGGAGACTTTGGAATAATCGAAGGTTTCTTCTTTCATCGTCTTTCTGTTTTAAAGTCCTGCAAAGGTACAATTAGTTTGGAGAAACTTCGCCTGATATTTGTTTTATCTCGAAAACCTCCTTCATCATCGGCCGGCAGGAGTCAAAGTCCGGTGGTATGGTTGTGCGCCACCGATGACTCCTGCCGGCTCCCGTTAACTCCTACTGTGAATCAGAGGGAGAAGCTGTAGCTATTTCTTGAATGCGGCAGGCATCCGGAGCACGTCGTTCACCTTGCGGACGGAAGGAGAGACATCGGCAGTGACGCTGCCTCGCAAGTCGCGTGACGATGCAGCCACCACAAACTTGTATTTGCCGCCGTCGGTGACCCATGCGTTCTGTTCTTCGTCGAATGAGGCTAAGTCATCCGTATGAACGGTAAGTGTGACGACTTGGCTTTCGCCGGGTTTCAGCAGACGGGTCTTGCCGAATGCCTTGAGCTCGTGGACAGGCTTGTCCAGCTTGCCGGCAGGTGCTTCCACATAAAGCTGCACCACTTCCTTGCCGGCTTTCCTGCCCGTGTTCTTTACGGACACCCGGATAGTCACTTTCCCTTGGCTGTTCTCTACCGAAGGTTTTCCATATTCGAAGGTCGTATAGCTCAGACCATAGCCGAACGGGTAACTTACCTGCAGTTTCTGCGTGTCGAACCATCGGTAGCCCACATAAATACCTTCATCGTAAAGCGTATAATCCACGTTTTTCACCTTGTGTGTCAATCCGGTCTTTACGGACCACCGGCGGTCAATCTTCTGGTCTATCGGGAAGTTCAGCGAACTGCGGTGGTCGCTCAGCGTAACCGGGAAAGTCATAGGAAGCTTGCCGGATGGATTGGCATGCCCGGTCAGGATATCGGCTACGGAGTTTCCTCCCTCTTGTCCGGCCTGCCAGGAGAGCAGGATGGCATCGGGCATATCCTTCCAACTGTCGGTTTCGATGACACCGCCCACGTTGAGCACCACCACTACCTTCTTGTTGGCCGCATGGAAGATACGGGTTACATTCTTCACCAATTCACGTTCCGTCTCCGACAAGAAGAAGTCTGAAGAGACCCGGTCGACATACTCACCCGAAATACGGCCCAGAGTGATGATGCCCATATCGTTGCTTCCCGCGGCATATTTGATGATGGCAGTGTCCATCGGCATTTCGCCGATACGTTTCTGCTCTCCCTGCTCTTGCGGTTTGTTGTGGGCTTGATAGAGGGCCTTGATGTTTTCATCCACGGTGATGTGCTGGTTTTTCAGCCCGTCCAGCAGCGATACTACGTAGGGCCGGTTAATGTCACCCGAGCCGGTGCCTCCCGAGAAGAAGTTGTAGGAAACCGCGCCGAACAAGGCAATGTGCTTGTCTTGCGAAGACAAGGGCAATGCCCGGTTGTCGTTCTTCAGCAATACCATGCCTTCGGTTGCCGATTGCCGGGTGACGGAGGCATGGGCCTTCATGTCGGGATTGTTGCTGTATTTGTATCCTTTGAAACGGGGAGTCTTGACTACCAGTTCAAGGATGCGGCGCACGTTGCGGTCCACTACAGCTTCGTCGAGCGTACCGTTTTTCACTCCTTCGATGATGTGGGCGGCTTGTTCCTTGGTGCCCGGTTCCAGCATGTCGTTGCCTGCAATCATTTGGGCGGCTCCGTCGGCTCCTCCCCACCAGTCGGTCATGACGGTGCCTTTATATCCCCATTCTTCACGCAGGATGGTGGTGAGTAGTTCCGGGCTTTCAGAGGTATATACATCGTTGATGCGGTTGTACGAGCTCATGATGGTCCAGGGCTGGCTCTCTTTCACTACTATCTCGAAAGCTTTCAGGTAGATTTCACGTAAGGCGCGCGGAGAGACAATCGCGCTGTTGTTCATGCGGTTGGTCTCTTGGTTGTTGACGGCGAAATGCTTTACGGAAGTTCCTATGTCATTGCTCTGTACACCGTCTACATAGGCCACGGCCATCTTGCCGGTCAGTAGCGGGTCTTCACTGAAGTACTCGAAATTGCGGCCGCACAGCGGATGGCGGTGAATGTTGATGGCTGGAGCCAGCAGCACGTCGACACCGTATTCCTTGGCCTCGTTACCGATGACTTGTCCCACGTTCCTTACCAAATCCACATCCCATGTAGAGGCCAGTAGCGTTTCAATGGGGAAATGGGTGCAGAAGTAATTCTCTTCTCCTTCCACCGGCAAGATTCCGCATCCGGCAGGACCGTCTGAAAGAACCACGCAAGGGATGCCCACTCGAGGAACCGGGTTGATACGTCCCGCCGCACCGGGAATAACCTTCCAGGACTCCTTGATGTGAGGGGCTGCGTCAGGGTCTTGATGATACATGCGGGCTCCTACTATCAAATCGACTTTCTCTTCCAGGGTCATGGCCTTGATGATTGCGTCGATATTGTTTGCTCTCAGTTTCGGGTTCCTGGCATCCACATGGGTGGAAGCGGTGAGGATGGCGGCAGCGGCTGCCAATCCTGTCAGTATTGTTTTTATTCTCATCGTAAATGCTTGTTTTGAATATGAATTGAAATCTTGAATGTGCATCAGCGGCAGTGGAACCATTCGCCCCATCCCATGACTGTGTAGTCTTTGCTGATTTTCTCCATCTTCTCGAAAGTGAGCCAGAAAGCCTCGCGGTGGTCAATCGTGTGTCCCATTTCGTTTTCATGTCCGGTAACCACCAGTTTGGGATTGAAGCCGTTCACCAAGTCGTTCATCCGGTGGGTCCAGCAGTTCACGACCAATGCGTCCGGTCGGGGAATGTGCTGTTGGATGTTGACAATCCATTCCATGTCTTCCTTGTTGTATTGGTCGCCCACATGGGCAATGGTCTTTTTCTCGGCAGTGGTAACTACGTAGATGTTGTTCATCAGGTTGTCTTGGTTGCCGGGGAATATCTTTACGCGGATGTGTCTGTTGTTGCTTAGCTCTATCTGCTTGTCAATCATTTCATGGGAACGTTCATGCAGAATCTCTTTCTTGTCCGGCAATATGTTTGTCGGGGCTACCACTGGTTTGCCGGCCTTTAGGAACATGTCCACTACCACCGGATCCACATGGTCGCCGTGGTTGTGGGTGAGGAACAGGATGTCGCATCGGTCTACAATCTGCTGCACCAAGGCATCGGGTAGCACATTCTTCCCCTGGCACCATCCTCTGGCAAGGTCGAAGGCCAAGGTGACCGAAGCGGTGCGGGCTACGATTCCCTCGTTGTATATCTTGTACACTTTCATTCCTTTCTTCACCGGACCGGAAAGGTCGGTTATGACTTTATTCATCCGTGAAGCAATAAAGCTGCCGAGGGGTTCTCCATTGTCGTATTTGGTCTCATGAAGCATGGCGTCCAAGTTATAGAGAGCCAGTTTCCGGTTCATTGGAGCACCTGTCACCGGAGGATTCTCAGTCAAGGCCCGGTCTATCAGGTCGAACATCTTGAAGGCTTGTCTGTTCAGGTATTTCTCGGAATTCCCCCAAAAGGCGCTTCTTTCTATCCCATCCTTTTTCTGGGCATGGATGCTGTGGGGTGTCGGCAAGAGGATGCATAGTCCTCCTATGAATAAATGAAGTATAAAATTCTTTTTCATGATGTAAATAGGTTGTTGAAGGTTGTTTTATGGTGCGGCAGGCTCTGTGAGAACGAGAAACCGTCCGATCCCTATAGACATCTCTGTCTGCGACTTGTTGAGGCAGCGGATGTACCGGGTCTGCGACTCGTGGATGCGGAGGGTGTCCAGGCGGTCTTTTCCGGTTTGCTGTAGTGGAAACCACACTTTCCCGTCGACAGACCCTTGGAACTGGCGTCCTTTGGATTTGCTTTTACGCAAATCGTAGACCAGTGCGACCGGTTGCTTGCTCTCTTCGATACGGAAACCGAAGTATTCTCCGGGAGCTATTGTCACCAATGGGAAATGGGGCGTTAGTCCTACCATGTTGTCCTCGCAGAAACAAGACAGTTCGTCGAAGGCTTGCGAACCGGCCAGTACTTCCGCTCTCTCTTTCGGCTTTTCGTCGGTGAGCAGGGTGTTTTCCACATGTTGCACGATGCTGCGGATGAAAGGTAACAATACTTGGGAGCCGCTTCGGATGCCATCCTGCTCCCCACGGCGGTAGGGGCGGCTGAAAACAGCTGTCGTTTCCAAAGCTTCCCGCGTTTTACGGTAGGCTTTCCGGCAGTTTTCCGTATCTTTCTTCTGGGCAAGCTCCAGCATTTTCATGGCTTCTACACCGGCTTCTCCCACATGGGCCGTTTGCGTCAGCCAAGGGTCAATCTCTTTTGTCAGTTGCTTGTTTGCAGAGCTGCTTCTGATGGTTTCAGGAGCTTTTCTTATCCGGGCAAACATGTTTATGATTGCGGCGGCTTCTTTCTCCGGATATGTTCCGGCAGATAAGGATTGCCTGAACCGGGTGAGTAACTTGTCGGAATTGAAAGACTCTTTTCTGAAGAACATCCATGTGTTGGGACCGATGTCTGCGTTATGTTCGCAGAAGAGCCGGAAGGCATCGGGAGCTTCCGGAACAAGTGCCTCACATGCTTTGTACCAGGCTTTCTCCGAGTCGAACTCGCCCATGTTCCAAGTGAACTGGGATATGCTCCAAAGCGCTACTTTGCTTGCTTCTGCAAATTCCATCGGATTGGAGACGAAGGCGTGCATATCTGTAGCCGTATTCTTTTCCAGGCCATACACCGGCCCCGTCAGCAGATGAGCCAAGCAGTAGTCATTTACCGGGAAATTCCACCAGACGTAGCAGGGACGTCTGATTCGTCTGTTGACCCACTGGAGTCCTTCGCATGTGATGTCGCTCACCACCTTGTCACCGGTCCACATGATGTGGATGAAAGGGTCGAGCTGTTCACCCAGAATATCCAGATAATCGGTTTTTGCCCAGTCCTTGTTGTATTCGGTCGGACATAGGATGAGCTGTTGGATGTCTCCTTTCTTGTCTACGAACTCCTCCTTGAGGTGGTTCATAAAGGCGGCTTGCTTGTGTGCATCCGTTCCCTCTCCTTCGATGTCATCGAAGAAAACGGCAAATGCCCGTACTCCAAGGCCGTACATGCTCTCCAACTTTTGTATGGCAGCCTGTCGGTCTGCGTCGTTCCAGCGGATATCCATTCCGGGATGCAGTGCCCAGACGAAGTCCACTTTATTCCTCCGGGCTTCTATTACCAGCCTGCGGATGTTGTCCGCTTGTTCTTCCGGATAGGGTATGCGCCATGAGGGGGAGCGATGGTAAGGGTCGTCTTTGGGGCCGAATATGTAGGTGTTCATTTTCATGCGGCCATAGAATCTCAGCTGTTCCACTCTGTTTTCAAACGACCAGGGAGTACCGTAAAAGCCTTCCACCACTCCTCTGAAGGCTATGTCGGGATAGTCCCGTATCAGGCAGACTGGAAGTTGCTTTCCATCCAGGATTAGTTGCCGCAAGGTCTGGACAGCATAGAAAAGGGAACGGTCGTCATAGATTCCGATGTGGATGCCGTTACTGTTGACGGTCAGGGTATAAGCACCCGAACATTGCATTTCATCGGTTGCTTTATCCAGTTTTCCGATAGTGATTGCTTGTGTGGCTTGTTCTGCTATGGGTACGGATTGCTTCAACAAGTTCATTGCATCCGCGTCAGGTGTTTCCGTGCTTTCTATCCGGTATCCTTCTTCCGGTATCTTTATCCAGTCGTCAGATACGTCCAGTTCTTGGGGAATCGGGTAGACATTCACCTCTTTGGGGGGATTTCCTTGGTCACATCCTCCGAGAATCAGAGCCATGGGGAAAACACACGATATACATAATCTTATGGTTCTATTCATATTCTGTTGATTAAAGGCGGTGGGAAAAACATCTGTATTACTGGCAGGACCCGTCTGCTTTCATATCGTTTCCTATAGAAGGAAGCAGGCTTGGCTTTTTCATACAAGCCTGTTCTCTTGAAGATATGTTTGCGCCAAGGTTACCAATCCTTGTTTTGGGTTAGGTTAGGATTGCGTTCCATCTCTACAAACGGTATGGGCCAGATTTCGTGTCGTGGCTGGTATACGCGTTCGTACATCAAGTCACCCAGGATGTCGGTCGCATTCTTGACCGTAGATTCGAGCAGCCCCCAACGGCGGAGGTCCCAGTAGCGTTGGCCTTCACCTGCCAGTTCGCGGGCCCGTTCATCGCGGATGCGTCGGGTTATTTCGTCTTTACTGCCGACGGCCATCCAAGCCGGACCGGAGTTCAATTCCGGCATGCGGACACGGGCACGAATCTTGTTGACTTCGGCAATCGCCTTATCGGTTTCACCCAGTTCGTTGTAGGCTTCGGCAAGCATCAAGATGACATCGCCCAGGCGAATCAGCGGGAACTCGTAGGGAGTACGGTTGTATTCTCCCCAATAACCGTCCATATTGCCTTCGGGAATCCATTTGCGCCAGAAGTATGAATTCCAGCCTTCCGAGTTGCGGATAAAGGATTGCGCCTCCATCGGTGCACCGCCTTTGGTAGGATCTACGATAACGAATTGTTTGTCCCTTGGATTGGAACCGGCATCGGTGCCCAGGTAATGAGAGAACGGAGTAATCACGTTCCAGCACAAGCGCGGGTCGCGGTCATTATAGGCGGCGGTTACTTTCTCCACGTCGCAGTCCAAGGTACTGATGATTTCCGTACTGGCATCGTTGATGGCAACAGCCAGACATTTGCGGCGGAACTGCGAAGTTCCGTTGTTGAATCCGGGGAATACCTCGTCCCAGTCGAATTTCTGTCCGTCGGGTTTCTCATACAAATCGACCAACTTGGTGGAAGGCACGATGCAGTTGCTGGCAATGAGGCGCATAGTGGCTTTATTGCCAAAATAGCCGACGATATTCAAGGCATAGCCGGCTACATTGCCGTCAATGGACTGGATGGCGAAAATCATCTCTTTGCTTCGCGCGCCGTTATAGAGTCGGAACAGATTTTCGTAGTTGGGGTGCAACTCATAGCCGTAATCATTGGTCTTGTTGTATACGACTTCTTCAAAATCGGAAACGGCTTTTGACCATTCTTCGTTGAAGAGGTGGACTTTGCCGCGGAGCGCATATGCCGCTCCCTTGGTGGCACGGCCGTAATCGCCGGTGCCCCAGCTGACTGGCAGCTTGGCAATGGCGTCGGTCAGGTCATCGATAATATGTTCACGGATATCTTCGACAGAACTCCGGGGACTGGTCACCGTGGCGAATTCTTCTTCGATAATGCAGGTTTCGTCATAATAGGGCACTCCTCCCCAGCAGTTGAGCATGCGGAAGTAGGTCATGGCACGGAGAAACTTGGCCTCACCGATAATCGGGTCAATCTTGCTTTGGTCGATGTCCATGGCCGAGACATTACGGATTACGGTGTTTGAACGATGAATCAGTTCGTAAAGATACTGCCAATGATTTTGTACGGCTCCACTGGTAGAAGCGAAAGAGGTTCCTCGCGAAATGTCGGCAAAGGGACTGGTTCCGTCGGCCAGGTCGGTGCACATGTCGAAGGCGAACTCCAGCCCGAAGCACCATGGCTGCATCATAGCCTGATATAAACCGACAGCAGCTTGCTTGGCGTGAAGTTCTGTTTTCCAGAAAGTTTTGTCTGACAATTGGTCGGGACGTGTATAGTCCAGACTTTCACAACTGCTTGACAAGAGGGCCAAGCCTAAAAAAGCGGATAGTATATGTTTGACTTTCATCGTATTTTGCTTTAGAATGAAACATTGAGACCTATGGAATATTGACGGACAGCAGGATAGCCTACGGTTGCTGCGACTTCGGGATCCAATCCCGGGAAGCTGGTAATGGTAAACAGATTGTCGATGCTGGTGTAGATTTTCAGGTTTTTTACGAAGAACTTCTGTGAGATGCTTTCGGGTACGGTGTAACCCAACTGAATGTTCTTGCAACGGAGGTAGGCTGCATTGTGAATGAAAGCATCGCTGGCCATATTGTTCTTGCTGTTTGCACTGTTACGCAATATCGGGTATTTGGATTTATAAGGATTTTCCTTTGTCCAGGCATTATCCGTTATATCCTTGATGAGCGAGTTACCCATGACAGTGGTAAACCGGAAGGCTTGGTTGTTATAATAGACATCGTAGTCGCCCACGCCTTGAAGAAGCATGCTGAAGTCGAAATTATTCCATTTCAGGCTGAGGTTGGCACCGTATGTCAGTCTCGGGCTGTTGCCGTGTCCTATCTCTACGCGGTCGTCAGCATCCAGGTTACCGTCGTTGTTGGTGTCGGCAAACAAGAAGTCGCCCAATTCGGGACGTTGGTAGGTAGCGAAATATTTCGGATTCCTCTTTACCAGCTCTTCAACATAATCCAAGTCCGCCTGGTCGCGAACAATGCGGTCTACTTTCAGCACGTAGTATTGGTTGATGGGTTTACCTTCCTGAATCTTGTGGACTCCGCTGATGGAAGAGACATCGCCTTGGAATTTCGTCACTTTGTTGCTGACGAAGCCCATATTGAAACCTACAGAGTAGGTCACTTTGCTGATTTTGTCGCTCCAGTTGATGTCAAAGTCAAAACCACGGTTGTTTACTTCACCCGCATTCTGGTTGGGAACGGAAGAGGTACCGTGTTCCAAAGGCACGGGGAGTGAAATCAGGATACCCTTGGTGTCTCTGTTGAACCATTCGAATGAACCGGTCAGTCGGTTGTTCAGGAAACCGTAGTCGATGCCGACATTCGTTACATACGTACTTTCCCAGGTCAGTTGGGGATTAGAGAGGGTGGTCTGCGAGAATCCTCCGGTGATGGTGTTTCCCAGCACATAGTTGGTGGTGGCATACAGAGCCTGGTACATATAGTTGTTGGATGCGGCATTATTACCCAATGAACCGTAGGATGCGCGAAGTTTCAGGGAGTTGAGCCAGTTCTGATAAGGTTCCATGAACTTCTCCTGAGAAATGCGCCAGCCGGCCGATACCGAGGGGAAATATCCCCACCGTTTGTTGGGCGCAAAGCGTGAAGAGCCGTCGGCACGCAGGTTGGCTTCCAGCATATACTTGTCGTCCCATACCAGGTTGATGCGGCCGAAATAGGAGCGCATGGCCCATTCGTTGTAGTTACCGGTGATACGTCCCAGTGTGGAAGCTGCATCCAGAGCAGTCAATGATTCGTCGACGAGATCGTATTTCAGGTAATAATCATTGTCGTATTTGTTATACTCCTGGCTGGCACCGGCCATTACCGAAGCATCGAGCTTGTCCACCTTGAATTCATAGCGGGCTGTCACGTCCGACGAACGGAAATCGTTCCGGTAATTATATCTTCTGATATACGTGCGGACAACTCCTGCACGGAGCAGAACGGGACCGTCTTTTGTAAAGCGGAACAAGTCACGGTCGGTCAGATGGTGTTCCATACGGCGGTCCCAAGCATTGTAAGTATAAGAGGCGTCAATCGTCAATCCTTTGATAGGGGTGATACGTCCGTACATCTTCGCTACAGTGCGACGGGTGATGGTAGGGAAGTCTTCTTTATAGAACCACATCCGACGATATGGGTTTGCATTGCTGATATTTTCCTCTTCCGGGTTCTGGATGCCTCCATATAGGCCGGTTTCGGGGTCATACAACGTCATGCCCGGTACGGTATTGAACGCTCCGTAACCCCAGATTACGTCTCCGCCGGATGCAGCTGTGCTTGCCGAAGGATTGTTATAGTCCACATAGCCGTATGCATTGGTACCTACGGTCAGCCAAGGCTTGATGTTGACATCTACGTTGGCGCGCATCTGGTAGCGTTTGTAATTTGTATGATATATCATACCCGGATTGTTGACGTATCCGAAGGAGAGGTTGTAACGGGCTGTTTTTGAGCCGCCATTCGCCGTAATGTTGTGGGTCTGGACAACAGAAACCTTACGGTATATGTGGTCTTGCCAGTCGGTGTTGGGATATATGGTAGGGTTCTTGCCTGCGTCGTTGCGCCATTCGTCTATCTTGCCTTGCGAGAAGCGGGCTGCTTGTCCGTTGGCTATCAGGCCGGCATTCTGAATCTCCATAAAATCGGCATAGTCCGTTACGAGATTCAGGCGTTTGGCTACTTTTTCAAACGACACATTGCCACTATACGTAATTCTTGAAGAGCCTTCCGTCCCTTTTTTGGTAGTAATCAAGATGACCCCATTGGCGGCACGCGAACCGTATATGGACGATGATGCGGCATCTTTCAGGATGGAGATGGACTCGATGTCCTGTGGATTGATGTCGCTGATGCTGCCTCCGGTCATACCGTCGATGACAACAAGCGGATCGGAATTGTTCAACGTACCTTGACCGCGGATTCGGATAGTGGGACTTTCCCATCCGGGTGTGCTTCCTCCCGTGTTGGTGACGGATAAACCGGCGGCCAGACCGGCCAATGCGTTGGTCGCGTTGTTCATGGGACGGTTCTCCAAAGCATCAGACTTTACGGAAGAGACTGCTCCGGTCATGTTGACTTTCTTTTGGGTTCCATAACCCACGACGACTACCTCGTCCAGCAACTCGTTGTCTTCATTCAAGACGATTGACATCTTTTCTTGAGCCCCCACTTCCTGACTCTTGTAGCCGATATAGGCAAACTGTATGATAGCGCCTTTGGCTATGTCGGACAATTCAAAGTTACCGTCGATGTCGGTTATGGTTCCTCTTGTTGTGCCTTTAAGGATGACGTTTACACCTGCAAGCGGCGTACCTGTATGGTCTTTCACATTACCCCGGACAGTGAGAGTGGTTTGTGCGGTGGCAGGTACCGACGGTTGGTGCTCATTTTTCGTTTTTATGATAATCTGTCTTCCTTTTATAGTGTAGGAGAGTCCGTTTGCGGAGAAAACTTCTTTTATGATTTCGTCCACGGGTTTGGCCGAGAAGTTTACGCTGACCTTTTTTTCAAGATTGACGGCCTCTTCATATATGAAGATGTAGCTGCTGTGCTTTTCTATATATGAAAATACTTCCTTCAGAGTCTTGTCTTGTAATAGAATCGTCAGCATCTCTTTGTCGGCATGTGAGGAGGCAAAAGCCGATGTGTTCAGGGTGGAAAACGGTACTGAAAAAAGCAATAAACATGCTAATTTTATGTAATAATTCCTATTCCGATTAGTTGCAATATTTTTTTTCATACTTTTGTAGTCAAATTCTTAGAACTATATTAAGGATTATCTTTTGAAGGGTCCGGATTGAAGCGCCAACTGTCATCCGACCCTTTTTGGCTTATTGTTTTCATACTCTCATAGGCAATCTGTTTTTATTCGTTAATACTTGGGAATCTATCTCTTTAATAAAAGCGGTACTTGTTGTCTCCGGTCTTCTCCATCTGCAGGGAGGCAGAAACCTTTATGATGTCAAGCACACTCTCAATGGAATCGCAAAGATTGAGTTTTCCGGAAAGTCTCCGGGAAGCTGCATCTTTATCATATTGGATGGAGACATCATAATATCGTGCTACCTTGTCCAATACTTCCGCCACCTTTTCCTTTTCCAGCAGCATGATATTATCTTTCCAGCAGGTGTATTTCAAGGTGTTCACCTGCTTCTTTTTCCGCAGGACCCCGTTTTCCAGACAAGCCATTTGCGAGGGCTCCAGCAGCATTTTTGTCTTTTTGTCCGGATTAATCTCTACCCGTCCTTCCACCAATACCACTGAGATATTGTCTTGTTCATAAGCATTTACGTTAAAAGATGTGCCTAGCACTCTGACATCTATGCCTTTGGTTTTCACAATGAAAGGCTTTTCCGCATTGTGTGCCACTTCCAGGTAGGCTTCTCCTTCCACTGCTATCATCCGCTTGTCGGCAGCGAAAACCGTTGGATATATGACACGGCTGGCAGAGTTCACATAAATCTTCGTACCGTCCGACAAGATGAGATGGGTGCGTTTTCCTTTCGGCACGATAACCTGATTGAATTTCTGCTCTTCGGTTTCTGCGGATTCGAGCACTTGGGGCGATTCATTGTTTACGGTGACACAGCCGAATTCATCGTAGTTGATGTTGGAGTTGTTCTCCAATTCTATTTGCCGGTTGTCGGAAAGTACCAGAGATACTTGATTGCCGACCGCAACCGGGGTCATCAGTTCGGTAAAGAATTGGGATTCCTTGCAACCGGTGTCTTTGTTTATGGAAATGCTACAAATGATGGCTATGGAGGCTGCAACCGAGCATCCTGCAAGCAGATACCGGAAAATGGCTTTTACTCTTCTCTTTTTGGGAGGGAAAGAGAGGGGTAGGTTTTGCCGGATGTTGTCCCATGAATCTTCTATTTCCTTGTCTGAGATTTGTTCATGCTTTTTTATGAGTGAAATAAAATTCTTCATTTCACTTTCAAACTGTGTTTTTTGTATGTTGTTCTTGACCATTCGTATATTGCTTTTGTAGATATTACAGTTTACAATGGTTTTCGGTACTCATGTTTTTCTGTTTTTTTTCGATAAAAGATGTTTTTGTTGGCACAACCTCCGGAAAAGGCTGTCTGTCGTTGTTGATTCGTGGTAAATAGGGGAAGCGTAGGCGGCTTGTTTTCATTCCCTGACATCCTCCGTAGGTAGGAGCATTTCTCTTAATTTGGTAATTGACCTGAAGAGCAGATTTTTACTGGATTGGTAGTTGATATTCAATAACTCGGCTATTTCCTCATGGCTTAGATCTCTTATGTAATATAGGTATAGAATTTCCTGTTGTTTGGAAGACAGTGTTTTCAAGGCATGGCAGATGAGTCTGTTTCTTGGTGAGTAATCTTCTTCGTCTATGATTTGTTCTGCTTTGACGCTAAATACACTGTCGGTATAGCCGGTCTGGATGTCGTGGCGTGCTTGTTCCGACCTTAATTTGTTGTACAAGGTGTGGCGGAAAGCTTTCAATAAATAAGCGTGTATGGAAATAGGTTGTGATAGGTTGGCATAGTTGGAAATCAGTTTCAAGAAAAAATCTTGCAGACAGTTTTTTACGATGTCCGCATCTTGGGTATATAGTTTTCCATAATTGTATAATATAGGGTAGTACTTTCGATACAAGGCTTCAAAAGCATTGCGATCTCCTTTCAGGCAGAGTTCCCATATTATCCTATCTCTTTGGTGATACATTTTGATTTAAGGTGGATAATCGTTTCTGAATAATTGAAAGATATGTCCTGCACATATCTTTCAATTATCAACTATTAATGAATTATTATAAAACGTTACAAATATAACCAATATTGATTTAATATTATCAAAATGAGGTCTTTTATTTTACCCGAGTTTTGGGTTTTGCAGGGTATCATTGGCTTTCTTTGAATCAGAGCTCATTGTTAACGGTTCTCTGTTTTCTGCAATTCGGCATCCTTATTCCGCACTTCGTCCGGGAGTACTTGTCCGGCAACCTTGCGCAGGCCTATATTTGCAGAAAACATTTGCATATTCCCATGAAGATAAACTCTGTGATTCTATTGGTGTTGTGGCTTGCGGCGTGGCCGTTCTGTTGCCGGGGGCAAGGCTATATCAGTTACGACTATCTGCCCGGGAGTTCGCTGAAGGATGACCTCGGCAACGAGTATGGCTCGGGCAGCCTGATGATGGTATCGGGAAGGTATAACCTGCCGCTTTCCGTCAGGCATGACGACAAGGGCAGGCTGGTGGCGTGGTCGGCAACCGTCAATGCTGCATACGGCATATTTAATAATAAAGGGCAGGCCAGGGAGCTGAATCCGGACAATATACTGAATGCCAGTCTGAATATCTCCCACATCCGTCCTCTGTCCGACAAGTGGAGTATCATAGCCTCTGTGGGCGGTGGGGTCTATACTCCGTTGGGTGGGGTTTCCATGAAGGCTCTACTGGCTAATGGCGCAATTATCTTTGTCTATAAACTGCGGAAGAACCTCGACTTGGGCATCGGTGCGGGGTTGACCAACTCTTACGGTATTCCGATGATACTGCCCATGATGTATTTCAGCTGGAGGAATTCCGGCAGGTATGAACTGAAAGTGGATATGTCCAGCGGCATGAAAGTATCCGTTGCCACCTGGCTGAACAAGAAGCTGAAGCTGGAACTGACTGCCCTCGATATGGACGGCATGTCTGCCGTGACGAAAGTAGACGGGAAATCGAAAATCTATTCTACCGTCATGCTGAGGTCATACATCAGCCCTTTGTACCAGTTGAGTAGGAAGACTGCTGTTTATCTGGGAGTGGGCGGTAACTGGATACGTGGCATCAGTATGTCGGACCGCAGCCTTAAGGGGTTCATCAATAACTTCAAGAATGATGAGGACGAGCCCTGCTTCAGACCGACTCTGCGCCTGACGGTGGGATTCAGGTATACGTTGAAATGACAAATGCCATTTTAGTAAAGACAAGAGGTAAAATAGTATCTTTGTCGCAATAACAGACGTTTTATGGTAAAGTATTTATTAGTAGAAGATGAGCGCTTCGCCTACGAAGAGCTGAAGCGTATGATGCAACGGCTGCGCCCTTCCTGGCAGTTGGCGGGCTGGGCAGAGAGCGTGGAGCAGGCTGTACTGCTCTTGCGTCAGGGCAGCCTGGACTTGATGATTGTAGATATCCGCTTGTCCGACGGGTTGAGCTTTGAGATATTCGAGCAGTGTCCCGTCGATTTGCCCGTTATCTTCACCACCGCCTACGATGAATATGCCATCAAGGCTTTCAAGGTAAACAGCATCGACTATCTGCTGAAACCCATTGAAGAAAGCGACCTCGAAGCAGCCTTGTGCAAGTTCGAGCGCAACAGTGCCCTCCGTTCTGCGGCTCCCGAATACCGGCAACTGGAACTCGGCTACTTGGCAGCCAACAAGAAGAATCGCTTTCTGGTGCAGGTGGGCGATACCTTCCGTTACGTAGAAACTCCGGATGTCGCTTTCTTTTATAGCGAGGACAAGCTGACTTATCTGCACCTCTTCTCCGGGAAACGGTATATCATCAGCTACTCGCTGGACCAGTTGGAGGGAATGCTGGATAGGGATGTTTTCTTTAGGGTTTCAAGGAGCTGCATATCCAACATTAGGTCCATCCGGAAGAGTTCCAGGTACTTCGGCAGTCGCTTGAAGCTTTACTTCGAGCCGGAGTGCCCGCACGAGGTATTGGTGAGCCGCAGTCGCGTGGCCGATTTCTTGAAATGGGTGGACGGAGTGGTATGAGTTATAAGTTATGAGGCATAAGAGATACATATTCCTTTTTATACTGACGGTTTCCGTCTCGTTGCTTGTCATAGGGTGCGTTTATAACGTCATCAGCGGTAAGCCGTGGTATGCGAATATCATGGTGCAGTTCTTTCTGAATCTTCCTTTGTGCATAGGGCTGGGGTTCATCGACTTTGGGGTTATCAACTTGATATATAAAAGACTGAAACAGCGCAACAATGCGGTGAGGATTCTGGTGGATATTGTGTTGACCACTGCACTGGCTGTTCTGTTGACGTACATCTTGAACTTCCTGCTGATGGGCGGGCATGGAAATTTCTGGCATATCCTGAGAAACTCCCTGCCGGTAGTGCCGTGGAACTGGATTATCGTTCTGCAGATAGAGATATTCTTCTATAGCCTGCAACGTTCGGAGATGGAGAAGCAGATGGCTGTCATCGAGAAGGAGAAGGCGCTGTATCAGTTCGAGGTGCTGAAAAACCAGATTAATCCCCATTTCTTATTCAATAGTCTGAATGTCCTTGCCTCCCTTGCTTATCAGGATACCGAAAAGACGAACCGGTTTGCCAAGAAGCTGTCTACGGTGTACCGTTATCTGCTCACTACGCATGGCAGAGCTACGGTGACCGTGCAGGAAGAACTGTCGTTCGTAGAGTCGTATTTATACCTGGAGCATATCCGCTTTGGCGATGCGCTGCATGTGGAGATAGAAGATGATTTGCGGAATCATCATTGTCTCGTCATTCCTGCCAGCATACAGATGCTTGTGGAGAATGCCTTGAAGCATAATATCAGTACAAAGAAGTCGCCGCTGATAGTCCATATATCCATAGGAAACGAAGGGATTACGGTACGCAACAATCTTCAGTTGCGCAACTATGTGGCCAGTAATAGAGCGGGATTGAAGAACCTGCAACGGCAGTATGCCCTATACGGCACGCTGGTGGAGATTCTTAAGGACGAAAAGGAGTTTGTGGTGAAACTTCCCTTTGTGGGCGAAGACGTGAACCGTCTCAGCACAATATAGTCCTCTTCCCGAAGAAGAATCTGGAAACGTGCATCTTGTCCATAGCCCACGCCATACCCATGCAGCCGCTAAGAGTGAAGGCGGTGGCAGTGACAAGGAACAGCATCCCCGTAGGGTCGAAGGCGAACACGGGCAGAAACGCCTTGGACAGAATGGTGAAAATGGGTGAGAAAAGGAGTATGACCAGCGTATTGCGCCCTATAAAGAAGGAAAGCCGTTTGGCTTGTACCGGCAGATAGCCGTAGGCTGCCAACAGCAGGCTGATGGAAAGCCAGGTGATGGCGACTCCTGCCAGAGTACCCCTATCCAGATTGGCGGGAAAACAGCATAGTATTACGAATGGAACAATGGCGAAGGTTGTGGCACGAAAGACTTGTGTAAAACGAAGCCCGCTTTGGCTCACTGTCATGCCGATAAGGAAATAGAGGGCATTGGAGAAGTTCATCAATCCTCCCCAATGGGAAAGGGCAAACAGGCAGACACCGGTCACAACCAGCCGGGAGACAACCGACAGCCGTACATAGCGGAATGTGATATAATAGATGAGGCTGCACAGAATCAGTGTATGCAGATACCAGTAAGGCCCCATCGGATGGAGGAATATCTTGTCGAGCAATACGGTAGGAGTAATGGCATCTACACTTTCGCGTACGGGCAGGAAATGCGACATCACCGTATAGGCCGCCTCCATGCAGGCATACGGAATGAAAATCCATAGAAACTTGCGGAGAAAGCTTCGGGCATCCTTCCGGTTATTGGCCAGATAGCCCGAAATAATCAGGAAAGCGGACATGTGGAACGTATAGACGATTTGTTTCGCATACGGATACTTGTCGCCTATATATACAAGGTGGAAGATAATCATCAGGGTGATGAAGATGCATTTCAGATAATCTATCTCTTTGACACGGCTTTCCATATAGGGTAGTTTTCTGCGTATTGTTATTGATGGCACAAATATATATACTTCCGTAAACTTATTTATATTTTGCAAAGGGATTAAGCTTATTTTCTCTTTTACCGATTGCTTTTATGTATGGAAAATGTATATTTGTGCATGAATCATTAACTTAATGTAAAACAGACTATGATAACAAGCCAATTACTTCACCCGGCCAGTATTGTGGTAGTGGGGGCATCCAACAATGTACACAAACCCGGAGGGGCTATCCTGAAAAATCTGCTTAGCGGCGGATATACCGGTGAGCTTCGTGCCGTGAATCCGAAAGAGACTGAAGTGCAGGGTGTTGCTGCCTTTGCGGATGTGAAGGACATTCCCGATACGGACCTAGCCATCCTTGCCATACCTGCCGCGCTTTGTCCCGATGCGGTGGAGATGCTTGCTGCGGAGAAGCAGGTGAAGGCGTTCATTATCCTTTCTGCCGGTTTTGGTGAGGAGACCCATGAGGGTGCTGTGCTGGAAGATCGCATACTGGAAACGGTGAACCGGTATGGAGCCTCTCTGATAGGCCCCAACTGTATCGGTTTTATGAACTCGTGGCATCACAGTGTATTCAGCCAGCCCATCCCGCAACTGCATCCGCAAGGGGTGGACCTGATTTCCAGCTCCGGTGCCACAGCGGTGTTCATATTGGAGAGCGCCGTGACCAAGGGATTGCAATTCAACTCTGTATGGTCTGTGGGCAATGCCAAGCAAATCGGCGTGGAGGATGTGTTGCAATACATGGACGAACACTTCAATCCGGAAGCGGATTCCAGAATAAAACTTCTTTATATAGAGAGTATCGGTGACCCCGACCGTCTGCTGTTTCATGCATCCTCGCTCATCAAGAAGGGCTGCAAGATTGCGGCCATCAAGGCGGGCAGTAGCGAAAGCGGCAGCCGGGCGGCGAGTTCGCATACGGGGGCCATTGCCAGTAGCGATTCGGCGGTAGAGGCCTTGTTCCGTAAGGCGGGTATTGTGCGTTGCTATTCGCGCGAGGAGTTGACGACCGTAGGTTGTATCTTCACACTGCCGGAACTGAAAGGGAAAAACTTCGCCATCATTACCCATGCCGGCGGTCCGGGAGTGATGCTGACCGATGCATTGAGTAAGGGTGGACTGAATGTTCCGAAACTGGAAGGACCGGTGGCGGAGGAACTTAAGGGTAAGCTTTTCCCCGGTGCGGCTGTGGGGAATCCCATTGATATTCTGGCTACGGGTACGCCGGAACATCTGCGCCTCTGTCTGGAGTATTGTGAGGAGAAGTTTGACAATATTGATGCTGTAATGGCTATTTTCGGCACTCCGGGGCTGGTGACCATGTTTGAAATGTATGATGTGCTGCACGAGAAGATGCTGCATTGCAAGAAGCCGATTTTTCCGATTCTTCCTTCCATCAATACGGCAGGAGCCGAGGTTGCTGCTTTTCTGGCAAAAGGCCATGTGAACTTTGCCGATGAAGTGACTTTGGGTACGGCACTTTCGCGGATAATGAATGCCCCGCGGCCTGCCAATAATGAAATCGAGCTCTTTGGAGTGGATGTTCCCCGTATCCGCCGGATTATAGATTCCATTCCTGCGGACGGTTATATCGCCCCGCACTATGTGCAGGCATTGCTCCGCTCTGCAGGTATTCCTATTGTGGAGGAGTTTGTTTCGGACAACAAGGAAGAAGTGCTTGCCTTTGCGCGTCGCACGGGGTTCCCGGTGGTGGCAAAGGTGGTGGGGCCGGTGCATAAGTCGGATGTGGGCGGTGTTGTGCTCAATATCAAGAGTGAACAGCATTTGGCATTGGAATTCGACCGTATGATGCAGATTCCCGAAGCTAGTGCTATCATGGTGCAGCCGATGTTGAAAGGGACGGAATTGTTTATCGGTGCCAAATATGAAGAGAAGTTCGGACATGTGGTACTCTGCGGCCTGGGCGGTATTTTTGTGGAGGTGCTGAAGGATATATCTTCCGGTCTTGCACCGTTGTCCTACGAGGAGGCTTACTCCATGATTCACTCGTTGCGTGCCTATAAGATTATCAAAGGTACGCGTGGGCAGAAGGGAGTGAATGAAGATAAATTTGCCGAAATTATTGTACGGCTTTCCACCTTGCTGCGCTTTGCAACGGAAATCAAGGAGATGGATATCAATCCATTGTTGGCGACTGAAAAGCAGGTGATAGCGGTGGATGCGCGCATTCGGATAGAAAAACGATGATTAATGTTTAATGATTGCTCTCAATGAGCAGCCCATTAATTACTAATCATTAATCATTAACCGTCATCCTGCCCAGTCCTCCCTATCCAGATTTCTATATCCGATAGCTTCCGCCAAGTGTGCCGGCTGTATCAATTCGCAGCCTTCCAGGTCGGCGATGGTGCGTGATACTTTCAATATACGGTCGTAGGCGCGGGCCGAAAGGTTCAGTCGGTTCATGGCAGTTTTGAGCATGGCAAGTCCTTTGTCATCCGGACGGGCGTGGCGAGCAAGCAGTTTACTGTTCATCTGGGCATTACAATATATGCCGGGAATGTCTGCATACCTTGCTTCTTGAATTTGTCGGGCACGTATCACACGCTCGCGTATGGTGGCGCTCGATTCGCCGGGGCGGGAATCTGCCATCTCTTCAAAGGGGAGTGGGGTGACTTCAATTTGCAGGTCGATACGGTCGAGCAAAGGTCCGGATATGCGGTTCAGGTACTTTTGTACTTGTCCGGGACTGCACACACAAGCCTTGGTGGGATGCGTGTAATACCCGCATGGGCACGGATTCATAGAGGCTACCAGCATAAAACTTGCCGGGTACTCTACATTGCATCGGATGCGTGACACGGTAATCTTCCTATCTTCCAGCGGTTGGCGAAGAACCTCCAATACGTTACGGCTGTACTCTGGCAGTTCATCAAGATATAAAATTCCGTTATGTGCCAGACTGATTTCACCGGGCTGGGGGAAACTTCCTCCACCGGTCATCGCTACCGTAGAAATGGTGTGGTGAGGGGCGCGGAACGGGCGTTTCGAGATGAGTCCACCGTCTTTGCCCAACTTTCCGGCAACAGAATGAATCTTGGTCGTTTCCAGACTCTCTCCCAAAGAGAGGGGAGGAAGTATAGATGGCAGACGCTTGGCAAGCATGGACTTACCGCTGCCCGGCGAACCGATGAGAAGTATATTGTGGCTGCCCGAAGCAGCTACCTCCAAGGCTCGTTTCACATTTTCCTGTCCTTTTACTTCTGCAAAGTCGAAATCGAAGTTGCTCTGCTGGGAATAGAATTCCTCGCGGGTGTTGACTAACGTAGGGGTTAATTCCTGCGTGCCATTAAAGAATTCTATAACTTCCTTGATGTTTCCCGCTCCGTACACTTTCAGATTGTTTACTACTGCCGCTTCGTGGGCATTCTGTTGCGGTACAATCATACCCTCAAACCCCAGTTCTCTGGCCTTGATGGCAATGGGGAGTGCTCCTTTGATAGGTTGCAGGCTGCCGTCAAGGCTTAGTTCACCCATCAGCAGATAGCGTTCCAGCTTATCGGACTGGATAACTTCGCTGGCGGCAAGTATGCCGATGGCTAAAGGTAAATCGTAAGCTGCACCTTCCTTGCGGATGTCAGCCGGAGCCATGTTGATGACAATATTGCTGGTCGGCATCCGGTAGCCGTTGACCTGCAAAGCAGATATGATACGTTGATGGCTTTCTTTGACCGCAGAGTCCGGCAAACCGACTAAATAGAACATACAGCCTCTGGAACTGTTGACTTCAATGGTGATGAGGGTTGCGTCAATACCTTGAACAGCCGCTCCAAAAACTTTTATGAGCACGTTTTTAGTGATTAGGGGTTAGTGATGGCAGGATAGGCTACCGTCGGTTTTGTTTTTTGAGTTTCTTTTCACTCTCTTTCTTCTCTTTTTCCTTTTGCTCTATCTCCTCCAGTTTCTTTTTGATGTCTTCCTCACTCATATTCTTCCCTTCAATTTTTCCGGAAGGGCTAAGGAACAGATTGGCAGGCAATGCTTGTATGGCGAGCTGTTTGATGGGCGCTGTGTTCCATCCGGAGAAATCACAACTCTGTTCCCACTTCAGGGTATCTCTTTTGATTGCTTCTTCCCATTCCTTTCTGTCGATATCCAAGGAAATGCCCCAGAGTGCGAATAGCTTGTTCTTTTCTTCTTTCTTGTAAATCCGGCGCAGGGCAGCGTTGGCTTCCATGCTTTGCGGGTCCCAAGATGCCCAAAAATGTATCAACAGATATTTGTCCTTAAAGCTAGTACGGCTGATTTGTGTGCCTTTGGCATTGGGCAGGTTGACGTAAGGGATGGTTTTCCCGACGGATACCTTCTCTTCTTCTTGGATAAGGTCAAGCAGTTCGTCCACATATGGGCGGTCTTTCAGGCCTCCGGTCATGTGTTCTGTCATTTCTTTGATTAAGGAGAAGTCCGGTTGCGGTTTTTGCACGAAATATTTCTCCAGCAGATAGATACTTACCAGTGAAGAAGGATGGCTGTTGATGAAGGCTTCTGCTTTTTCTTCCAATGCTTTCTCCGAGGGAGTACTCAAACCTTTCAACTCTTTCTGAAAGGCGGTCAGTTCTTCATTGGGAACATTCCCCGTGATTTCCAGTGAAGTAAGTTCGGCGGCAGAACCTTTTATCTTTATGTTGTCTCCTTTGTCCAGGTAAAGCGGATATTCCGTACCGTCACTGAATTGCAACCATGTAGAGGCAAGTGTGTCGGTGGTGAGGGTTGCAGAGAACTTGTCATCCTTGACAAGCAGAGTGTCCATACGGTTATAGAACTTGTCCGTACCATATATATAAAGGGTATCATTCCCCAGCCCTTTGATTTCACCATTTAGGTAGACTGAATTTGTATTTTTGCTGCCGCAGGCATACAATATAATAAGCAGAAGGTATGCAAGATATATTTTCTTCATTCCGGTTCTTTTTCTGATACTTCGTCGCGAAAATACTTCTTTTTGGTGTGAATAAAAAGAAATGCCCGACATATTTCTATGCCGGGCACGTTCTTTTCAATCTAACCTTTATTATTTGATGATATTCATAAAGTCAGTGTTAGTGAAGTATTTGGCGAATTCCAGGTCAGAAGCAGCCTTCTTTGCCAAAGCCGGTTCTTTTGCAATGGCATTCTTCAGACTGCTGGTTACCATAGATGTATTGTTGGTTCTTGCGCCAAGTACAGCCATCAGGTAGTCAGTATAAGCGTCTGGTCTTTCGATAGCAGCCAGTGTGTTCTTAGCCTTGTTGTAGTCCTTAGCCAGGATTTGTGCCAAAGCAGCGCTGTTAGTCTTAGTGTCGCCAAATGAGCTGACAGCCTTGTCGTACTGTCCTTGAGCAACATACAGATTACCCAATGCCTCGTTCAGTTCCTTAGAACCGGAAGCCTTGCTCAGATAGCTTTCTGCTGCTGTTCTGTCGCCCTTGGTCAAGGCAATCAGACCGAGATTCATGTTTGCTTCAGGAGCATCCTTGATGGAGAGAGCTTTCTTGAAGTAGCTTTCAGCCTTGTCAAGATCACCAGCCTGATAAGCCAGTTTACCTAAGTTGTTGTAAGCACGGAAATCGTTCGGGTAGATTTGAGTAGCTTTTGTGAAGATGGCTTCTTGCTTGGCAGCATCTTTAGTCAAGGTGGTGGCATACAGTAATTCTTCGATGTTCAGCTGCTTGGCATCGCTGTCGGCGAGGTTTGCGATTTCTTCGTCAGACTTACCGATGATTTCGTAGTTCAAAGTCAGGCGTGAACGACGCAGTTGCGGCAGGATTTCGTCAGCCAAAGTCTTATAAACAGAAGAGATGTTCTTGATTTCTTGTTCTCTTTGTTCAGGATCCTGATACATGGAAAGAACGCGAAGAATCAATTCTTTATCTTGGATGTTTGATTTGGATACCAGTTCCTGGAAGCCTTCCCAGTCCTGAGCCGTATACTTGGTGTCTACTGCTGCATTGATTTTTGCTTTCTTCAAATCTCTGTTGATGATTTTAGCCGTGTTGTCCTGGCGGTTCTCAGCCAGTGTAGTATTCAAGCCTACACCACCATCGGGAGAAGCGTATGCGGAGATTTCGATGTTGCTGATTTTCTTGTTTTCAGCTTCGTCTATGTTTTTCACTTCTTTGCCGAATTCTTTGGCAGTCTTCAATTCGCTGGCGCGTACGTTGGCTTGTTGAATCAAGAACATGATGTTGGCGTCATGCTTTTCTTTGATGATACGTTGGAAAGCGTCGTCACCATTGGCGGGGTTAGCGCTGCCCAATGTTTGTTCCAGCATCTCAGAAGTAGAGATTACACCATCAGCTACTTTTACAGCAGGGATAGTGACAGTCTTTTTGCCTACTGTAGCCTTGAATTCCAGATACAGTTCGGATTTGGCCATTTCCGGTACATAGTCGAAAGATGTCTTCATAGTGTAGCTGCCGCCCATCTTGTAAGAGATAGTCTGGTCGTTACCTTCTACTTTTTCGCCTTGGAACACAGCCGACTGGCCTTTAGCTTCGCCGCCATTCCATTTCAGCACAGGGGTCACTTCTACCACAGCCTTCTTATTGAAGTACTTTTCGGGGAATTTTCCGTTGATTGTAGCGGGAACTTTACCACCCACAGCTTCCAGAACTTGAGGAGTTACGGTGAAATAATCTGATGACAATTCACCCATCTTTTTGCTGCACGATGTCATTAATGCAACAACCATTGCCATTAAAAACGGCAGATACAATTTCTTAGTCATTTTAGGTATAAATTAATTGTTTGTAATTGAAATTTGTCTATTCCATTTTAGTGTACTGTTTGGGCATGGACACAACAACGCAAAGATATTAAATCCTATTACAGTTTGTTAACTCGCGCAGCAATTTTATCATAATTTAATGAATTTCCCGCTCTTTGCGGTACTTTATATTGCGGGGATGATGTTCTATGATTTCACTGCGCAATCTGTGCCGGTCAATATGTGTGTAAATTTCTGTTGTAGCGATAGATTCGTGACCCAGCATACTTTGTATGGCGCGCAGGTTGGCGCCTCCTTCAAGCAGGTGGGTGGCAAAGGAATGGCGGAAGGTGTGCGGACTGATGTTTTTGGTGATGCCGGCCTTCTCCGCCAGTTCCTTGATGAGATGGAATACCATGATGCGCGAGATATTTTTGCCCCAGCGTGCCAGGAATACATAGTCCTCGAAGTCCTTCTTGATTTTCCAGCCTCCATTGCGGTCCACGAACCAGTTCCTTATCTCCTTGATGGCACGGGACGATATGGGTACAAGGCGCTGTTTGCTGCCCTTACCTTCTACCTTGATGAAGCCTTCGTCGAAATACAAGTCGGAGATTTTCAGGTTGCACAGTTCCGATACCCGTAGGCCGCAACTGTATAGAGTCTCGAGGATGGCCCGGTTGCGTTGCCCCTCGTTTGTGCCTAGGTCAATGGCGGAGATGATGCGGTCTATCTCTTCCACTGTCAGTACTTCTGGAAGCTTGAATCCGATTTTGGGTCCCTCCAACAGTTCGCTGGGGTCTCCCTCCAGGTAGTCGGCCATGACGAGGAAATGGAAGAATGACTTGATGCCCGACAAGATGCGTGCCTGCGAGCGGGGATGGATGCCGATGTCGTGCAGTCCGGAGGCAAAATGCTGCAAGTCATCCAGGGTAGTGTCAAGGATAGCGATACCCTCTCCTTCCAGAAAGTGCAGCAGCTTCTGTAAGTCTGTTTGGTAAGCATCCACTGTATTGGGTGAGAGTGCTTTTTCCAGTTTCAGATACTGGTGGTACTTTCTGATTATCAGCGTTTGTTTCTCCTTATTCGTGGATTTTTCTTCTGATTTCATTTCTTTTTTCTACCTTTGCTTCGCGAAAATAGGCTGCATTTCAGCAAATTGCAAATAAATTTGCATCTGCTTTCGGTTTGCACTATCTTTGCACCGCAAAGGTATAAAAAATTGTGTTATGAGGATACAGATTATTAACGGCCCCAATATAAATCTCTTGGGCAAACGTGAACCTTCCATTTACGGTAGCGTTACTTTTGAAGACTACCTTGCCGAACTCCGTAAGAAATATGCGGATGTACAGATTGACTATTTCCAGTCCAACATTGAGGGAGAGCTGATAGACAAGATTCAGCAGGTAGGTTTTGATGTGGACGGCATCATTTTGAATGCGGGTGCTTACACCCATACGTCCATCGCTCTGCAAGATGCTATCCGTTCGGTCACTTCTCCGGTGATTGAGGTGCATATCTCTAATGTACATGCCCGCGAGGCTTTTCGTCATGTGTCCATGATTTCCTGCGCTTGCAAGGGTGTCATTCTCGGTTTCGGGCTGAACTCCTACCGTCTGGCCATGGAGGCATTAAAAGATTATTAAATAAAATAGGTATATAGATTATGTTATTGAAGCAAACGAAGATTGTCGCAACGATTTCTGACCAGCGCTGTGATGTTGATTTTATAAAGCAGTTGTTCGATGCAGGTATGAATGTTGTACGTATGAATACTGCACATCTTGGCCGTGAAGGTGCCGAGAAGTTGATTAACAATGTGCGTTCGGTTTCCAACCGCATCGCTATCCTGATGGATACGAAAGGACCGGAGGTCCGCACGACGGTTCTGGCTGAGCCCATTCCTTTCAAGGCGGGCGACCGCGTGAAGGTGGTAGGCAACCCGGAGCAGGAGACTACCCGTGAATGTATCTCGGTATCCTATCCCCATTTCGTCAAAGACTTGAATGTGGACGGCCATATCCTTATTGATGACGGTGACTTGGAGTTGGTTGTTGTAGAGAAGACCCCCGACTACCTGCTCTGCGAAGTACAGAATGAGGCTACTCTGGGCAGCCGCAAGAGCGTCAACGTTCCCGGCGTCCGCATCAATCTGCCTTCTCTGACGGAGAAGGACCGCACCAATATCCTTTATGCCATTGAGAAGAACATAGACTTCATTGCCCACTCCTTTGTGCGCAATAAGCAGGATATACTCGACATCAAGGCGATTCTTGACGCTCATAACAGCGATATCCGTATTGTTGCTAAGATTGAGAACCAGGAAGGCGTTGATAATATCGATGAAATCCTGGAAGTAGCCGACGGTGTGATGATAGCTCGCGGTGACCTCGGTATTGAAGTTCCGCAGGAACGTATTCCGGGCATCCAGCGTGTGCTCATCCGCAAGTGTATTCTTGCCAAGAAGCCGGTGATTGTTGCCACACAGATGCTTCATACCATGATTTCCAATCCGCGTCCCACCCGTGCGGAGGTAACGGACATTGCCAATGCCATCTATTATCGTACGGATGCCTTGATGTTGAGCGGTGAAACCGCCTATGGAAAGTATCCGGTAGAAGCGGTGAAGACGATGACCAAGATTGCCGCCCAAGCGGAGAAAGACAAGCTGTCTGACAACGATATCCGTATTCCGCTGGACGAGAACAGCAACGACGTGACTGCGTTCCTGGCCAAACAAGCGGTAAAGGCTACCACCAAACTGAAAATCCGTGCAATCATCACCGACAGTTACAGCGGCCGTACTGCCCGTAACCTTGCCGCTTTCCGTGGCAAATATCCGGTATTGGCCATCTGCTACAAGGAAAAGACCATGCGGCACCTTGCCCTTTCCTACGGTGTGGAAGCTATCTATATGCCCGAACTTGCCAACGGGCAGGAGTATTACTTTGCAGCCTTGCGCCGCTTGTTGAAGGAAGGCCGTTTATGTCCTACGGACATGGTGGGCTACCTGAGTAGCGGTAAGGAAGGCACACAGACCTCTTTCCTTGAAATCAATGTCGTAGAAGATGCCTTGAAGCATGCTGAAGATAGTGTGCTGCCTAACAGTAACAGATACTTGTAGGATAAGGGATTAAGGATAAGGGGTTAGGGATTAGCGGTTAATGATTAATTAATAATTGTGCGCAGAACTAACCCCTAACCCCTAATCCCTTATCCCTAACCTATAATCCATTAACAAAGTGACGATTGACGAATACATTTTGCAGCACATTGATGATGAGGGCGATTATCTGAAAGCGCTCTATCGCGACACGCATGTCAAGTTGCTATATCCCCGCATGGCTTCCGGACATTTGCAGGGGCGTATGCTCAAGATGTTTGTCCGGATGATTCGTCCCCGGCAGGTGCTGGAGATAGGGACTTATAGCGGATATTCCGCACTTTGCATAGCAGAAGGACTGCCAGAGGGCGGGATGCTGCATACGTTTGAAATCAACGACGAGCAGGAGGACTTCACCCGTCCGTGGCTGGAGAATTCCGATTACGCGGATAAAATCAGGTTCTACATCGGTGATGCTTTGGAGCTGGTACCGCAACTGGACCTCACTTTCGACCTTGCCTTTATTGACGGAGATAAGCGTAAATACATAGAGTATTATGAAATGGTGCTCGCCCGCCTTTCCGGCGGTGGATATATCATTGCCGACAATACCTTGTGGGATGGCCATGTGCTGGAAGAACACCCCCATCGCACAGACCTGCAAACAATCAGTATCAAAGCCTTCAATGATTTGGTGGCGCGGGATGCGCGTGTGGAGAAAGTCATTCTTCCCCTGCGTGACGGATTGACGATTATCCGTAAGAAGTAACTGTTTTTTATCTTTTTCTCAGCAGCCGCTTGCTGAGGTATCTCACCGGATACCATACGGACAAGAAGCCTACAGTGATGACCGTTAAGAATACCAGAATAATATCCGTGGCATGTACACTTACCGGATAAGCGTCCACTACAAAACTTCCATTGCCTCCCCCCAATGAAATCAACCCGAAACGTTGCTGCAGAAAGCACAGCAACAATCCTAAAACGATGCCGGAGAGGGCGCCGAACACAGAAATCATCCTGCCTTCGAACAAGAAGATGCGCGCTATGAGCCGGTCATCGGCACCCAGATTGCGCAGTGTCTTCACGTCCTCCCGTTTGTCCAGTATCAGCATGGACAGCGAACCGATGACATTGAAGCATGCGATACCCAGAATGAAGGTGAGGAAGAGATAAGAGATAAGTTTCTCTATTTCCATGATGCGGAAAACATCGGCCTGCTGCTCGTAGCGGTTCTGTACAATGAACCGGTCGCCGAGAATGCCTGCTATTTTCTTTTGTACGGAGCCGATGTTGGAACCGGGTTTCAGTTTCATCTCGATGGCAGAGACTTCCGTGTCATAATTGAACAGACGGCGGGCAAAGTCGAGTGACGTCAGTATGTAGCGTGAATCGTATTTTTGCTGGTTGACGGCAAAGATGGCGCCGGGCGAGAAGAGATACTCCCGGTTGAAAGCCGCAGTGGGGTTGGCTATGTTTACCCGTACGTTCCGTTTGGGGGCATAGACCTGCAACGGGTCTACGAACTGAATGCCGGTGCCCAACTCGGATATAAGTTCCACACCCAGAAAACCATAGTCCACCACCGAGTCGCTCAGTAGGAACTTTCCCGTCCCATAGAGCAAGCTGTCGATGGAGGTAAGCTGTTCGAAATTGTCCTCCACTCCCTTGATGACGGCCATTGCCTGGCGGTCCTTGTACTGCACCATGGCATTCTCTTCCAGTGTTTCCGTCCACACGTCAATCTCGGACAGGGCGTGTACTTGCCGGATGCACGCTTCGTGCGGGTCGAAAACCTTACCTTCGCGGGCGGTGATTTTCAGTTCCGGGTCGAAGGCTGTGAAAAAGCCTGCCACCATGTCCTGAAAACCGTTGAACACGGACAAGGTGCATACCAACGCCAACGTAGCCAATGCCACTCCACACACCGAAATACCGGAGATGATATTAATGGCATTGTGTTTCTTCTTGGAGAAGAGGTAGCGGCGGGCTATAAGGAAGGGAAGGGACATTATTTCAGCAGTTCGTCAATTCGTTCCAGATAGTCCAGTGAGTCGTCTACGAAGAACTTCAGTTCGGGGATAATGCGTAGTTGGTGGCGTACGCGGGTACCCAGTTCAAAGCGTATGGATTTCATGTTTCCGTTGATGTTCTTGACTATTTTTTCGCTTTTCTCCGAGGGGAATATACTGAGATAAGCGCGTGCCACGCTCATGTCGGGGCTGATGCGTACGGCACTGACGGAAATCAGTATGCCGGGCATGGACTTGGTTTGCAACAAGAAGATATCACTCAGTTCCTTCTGCAAGAGACGGGCTATTTTATTTTGTCTGGTAGTTTCCATACTGTTCATTTTTTTATGCTGGGGTGCAGCTTGTTTTCACGTTAGCAAAGTTACTGAAATATATCGTTCTGCCGACTGTTTATAGCTTTTTTTTCATTCTTTTCCCTATTGTAGGGTTCATTCTTTTCCGTTCTGTCGATGAGATATGCCTTTTCGTAGATTCTATTTGTTGTTCTTGTTATGCTTCCCTAACTTTGATGTCAGTTCGGAGAACTGCTGATGATGAGTGAAGAAGGAAGAGAACCATTCCGTTATAGAAGAGACTCTCTCTAAATAGCGTTTTTTCATGTATTATTGACTTGAACCGTTTTTACCCGGGAGGGTAGAAACGGTTTTTTTGCGCATCTGACCGGGCTTTCTTGTCTCTTGCATAGGCTTCCGTTGTGTGCTACATAGGCTTCTGTTGTGTTTTGCACGGTGGTTTGTCTTGAGAAGCCTTTGGGTTTATCATGTGCGCACGGCTGTGGTACGCCTTTTCCACAGTCGTGAAGAAGACGTGCCACAGCTGTGAAGAATATGCTTCACAGCCGTGGTTTTTCATCAATATATAGGGGTTGACAGAACAGACATAAGGGAATGACAGAACAAACATGAGGGAATAACGGAACGGACATAAGCACTCGACGCATTCCGTATCAGGGTATGAATAGCGGAATGCGTCGGGTGCTTGTGGGGGAATGATATGATATTTTTTTTATGCCTTTACATACTTCCTTTTAGTTATCAGCACTGCCACGATGATACCTATCACCAGCAGTGCCAGTGCTCCGTAGGCGATGCCTTCCGTCACGTGCAGGCTGGTGGGGTCAAAGCGCATTTCTATGGTGTGCTGTCCGGCAGGAACATACATTGTGCGCAGGATATAGTCGGCGCGTGCCAGTTCGGCAGGCTGTCCGTCGATGGTTACGTGCCAGCCGTCCGGATAATAGATTTCGGAGAATACGGCAATACCGTCTTGGGCATTGTTTGTTTCGTACGTCAGGCGGTTAGGTGCGTAACTTGTCAGGCGGATGCTGGAGAGGCTGTCTTTATAACTTTCCGTGGCGCCTTTCAGTACATCCTTGAAGCGGGCATCCACTACGGCTGTCTCTGTGGGTATGATGCTGTCCAGGGCGTCAATCTCTTCGTTGGCGTTGTTCACATACTGCACCTTGTTTACAAACCATGCATTGCCGTAGGCGTGCGGGTTGAGGATGGGAACGGTTTGTCTTTGCTGTCCTGCAGGGAAGATGAAGTATTTGGTGTTCAGCATGTTCAGTACGCGGAACTTATTGGCATCCACGCTGTCCATCTCACCTCCGGCGGTGGCAATGGCCTTGTAGGCCGCCTGCATTTCGGGAGAGATGTGATGCTCTATCATTTCCTGGTAGCGGCGCAGCTTGGCCGGGTGATAACCGCCGACGCTTTTGTGCCAGTAGGAGGTATTGTTGTCATCGAAGGTGCTGGTGGCAAAGTTCAATACACGATAGTCCAAGCTGGTATCTTGCAGTATCAGCTCGTCTGTATTCGTCTTGGTGAAGGTTTCCGTACGGATGGAGTGGGGCACGAACTGGGCATCATTCAGATAGCGCTTGTTGACCCCCCACATATCTGCCAGGCAGAGTATGGTGATACCTGCAATGGTCAGCGAGCTGCGCAGCTTGCCGCTTGCATAGAGCCAGAGCAGGCTGCAGCCGATGCCTATGATGATGAAGCTACGCAGGGCGTCGCTGCTGACGAGTTCGGCACGCATCTCTCCCAAGTTGGCAAGGATGCCGGAGAGTTCGTTGGCGGGTATCATCTGCTGGTTGACGGCATTCTGCAGCATCTGTGCCTCTTGGGCGGGCACGTAGCCGGAGCCGATGCTGCCCGGGGCAACGGCAAGCAGCAGGGCGATGCCTGCAGTGAGCAGCAGGCTGATGCCGAGGGGCTTCTTTTCCTGTTTTAAGATTTCCGGCTCTTCGAGCAGGCGTTTCAGGGCAAAGATAGCCAGCAAAGGTATCGTGAACTCTGCTATGACAAGGATGGAGGACACGGCGCGGAACTTGTTGTACAACGGGACGTAATCGATGAAGAAATCCGTCAGCGGCATGAAGTTCTTGCCCCAGGACAAGACGATGGAGAAGAAGGTGGCTCCTATCAATGCCCACTTCAACGGTCCTTTTACGATGAAGCATCCCAGTACGAACAGAAACAAGACGAAGGCTCCGACGTAGACGGGACCCGACGTCATGGGCTGGGTACCGAAATATTGTGTCAGTGAGCCGTACAGACTGCTGTACATCGGGTTTGCCTTGCTCATGGCGGTTTCACTCTGGCTGAGGGCGGCAGATGCTCCGCCTTTGAAGTTGGGCACCAGCAGAGTCAGTGTTTCGTCGATGCCGTAGCTCCACTGGGTGATGTAGTCGCGGTCCAGCCCGCTACTGGTCTGCTTGGCAGCGTCGCCGGTCTGCACCAGTTCGCTTTTGCCGCGCATGGTTTCTTTGCTGTAGGCATAGGTGTGATAGAGGTTGGATACGTTGGCGGCTATGCCGACGAGGGCTGCCACAATCAGTACGGCACTTGCCTTGAAGAACTGGGGCAATGTCTTGGTACGCCATGCTTTCTCGAAGTAGGCTCCCACAAAGAAAAGGATGACGAAGAAGAAGTAATAGGACATTTGCACGTGGTTCGAGGTGATTTGCAGGGCCACGAACAAGGCGGTGAGGATGCCTCCCCACAGCAGTTTCCCACGATAGGCGAGCACGATGCCCGCTATGGTGGGCGGCACGTAGGCAAGGGTGATGAACTTCCAGATGTGTCCGGCGGATATCAGGATAAAGAAATAGGACGAGAATGCCCACATGATACCGCCCAGTCCGGCCAGCCAGACCGGTATGCCGAAGACGCGCAGCAGGATGTAGAAGCCGAGCATCAGCATGAATGTGAGGCACACATAGTCGGGCAGGAAGAGTTGGTAGGCTTTCTGTACCCACTGCAGTGACTTGGTGGAGTCATACGAAGGGGCTATCTGATACATGGGCATACCGCCGAACAGCGAGTTTGTCCAACGGCTGCGTTCGCCCGTCTGTTCGTAATACTCCTTGACTTCTTGTCCTGCCCCTGCTCCTGCAGCCGTGTCGTGCTGAAAGAGAATACGGTTTTCTATATCCGCCGGGAAGAAGTAGGCGAAGGAAAGAAGGACGAATGCCAAGATGGCAATAAGGTCGGGAAGAAGCTTCTTCATGAGTTATAAGTTATGAGTTATCAATTAATCAATTGTGGGGCAAAGATAGTGCAAACCGAATACAGAACTTTCATGCTTGCATGAAAAAGTTTTGTTGAGGTGCAGCCTATCTTCGCTTTTGTGGCAAAGATACAACAAAAAACTGAGAATGAGGGCAGAATGATGAAAAATCTGTGAGAATGAGCGGATTAATTGATTTAGTTGGATTTCTTGTGAAGACAACAGATGCCACAAAAAAGTCAGTTGAAGCAAGAGTTTCGTTACTATCCCGTTACTCTTTTCGCTGGCGAGGAGGTCTGAAAAGCCCGTGAGGAAATGGCTGTAAACTATCGAGATACAGCGTTTCGGGAGGCAAAAATAGAGTAATATCTGATACAGCCTGCGGGAAAAGGACAAAAAAGACGTGAAGCGGATGCGATTGCGCCGATGTGCTGCGGTTTGCTTACAGCCTTTCAGCTCTACAGGAACTAATTTTGCAAACAAACAAAAAAAGTAGAGTATGATGAGCAGAAGTACTTTCAGGGTGTTGTTCTACCTCAAGCGCAATGCGCCGAAAAAGAACGGAATGATTCCCGTGATGTGCCGCATCACGGTGAATGGAAAGGTATCACAGTTCAGCAGCAAGCTGGACGTGGAGGAGAAAATGTGGAACGTGGAGTTGGGCAAGCTGACAGGCCGCAGCCTCGTGGCACAGGAGGGCAACCGTATGCTGGACAAGATACGGCTTGGCATCAACAAGGCGTATCAGGAAGTGTGCGACACCGACGGATATGTCACGGCGGAGAAGGTGCGCAACGCCTACCTTGGTCTGGGACAGAACCACAAGACCCTGCTGGCCGTGTTCAAGCAGCACAACGAGGACTATGCGAAGCAGGTGGGCAAGATGAAGAGCGAGCGCAGCTACTGGAAATACTGCGTGGTATATAACCACCTGTCGGAGTTCATCAAGCAACGCTACAAGATGAGCGACATCGCCCTGCGTGAGCTGACACCCGCCTTCATCACCGATTTCGAGCTGTTTCTCCGCACGGAGAAGAACCACTGCACCAACACCGTGTGGTCGTACATGATGCCCTTCCGCAGCATCATCTTCACCGCCATCAACAACGGCTGGCTGGCGCGTGACCCTTTCTATGCCTACCACATCACGAAGGAAGAGACCAAGCGTGGCTTCCTGACCAAGGAGGAGATTACGGCACTCATCAACGGCACATTCAAGAAGAAAAGCTATGAACTCATCCGGGACCTCTTCATCTTCTGCTGCTTCACGGGACTGAGCTGGCGGGACATGTACAACTTGACGGAAGAGAACCTGCAGACCTCCTTCGACGGCCACCTGTGGATAAAGACCAACCGCCAGAAGACCGGCGTGGAGTCGAACATCCGTCTGCTTGACGTGCCCAAGCACATCATCGAGAAGTACAGCGGCATGGCGGAGAACGGACGGCTGCTACCCGTCCCCTGCTATCCCCATTGCCGATACGGTATCAAGGTTGTTGCCAAGCAATGCGGCATCAACAAGAACGTCACCTGGCACCAGAGCCGCCACTCGTATGCCACCACCATCTGCCTCTCCAACGGTGTGCCGATTGAGACCCTGTCGAAGATGATGGGCCATACCAGCATCCGCAGCACGCAGATTTATGCGAAGATTACCGCCGAGAAGGTAAGCAACGACATGGAACGCCTGTCCAAGCAGATAGAGTCCATGGAGCAGTTCATTTGTCAGACCATCTAACACGGAACGCCATGAGAAGAACTATCAGAATAGACGAGCACGGCCACGTGCGCATGGAGGGCAACCCGCAGGAAGAAGTATGGATGACCCTCGCCGAGATAGCCGACCTGTTCAACCTCCCTGCCGCCACCGTAGGCAGGGAGATAAAGGCCATCCGCAAGACGGGTGTGTTGGTGGACTATGAGGCGTGCAAGTATATCCGCAAGGCGGACGGCTGTTCCGTGGACATCTACCACTGGGACATCATCGTCGCCTTGGCCTATCGGATAAACACTTTCTATGCCCACGCCTTCCGCAAGTGGCTGAAAGAAACGGCGACGAAAGAAAAGGATAAAGAAACACACCAAGCCATCATCATTCCCCTGTGGACTTTCGGGAATAACTGAAAGGACAGACAGAAACAACAAACGAAAAAGACGGACGGACAATCCCACTCATCAGGGTTGCCCGTCCGTCTTTTTTGTTCCAATACATGCTTATACATCCGCCTTGCGGTAGTTCGTCTCCAACAGCCGTTGTATGTCATACTCCCTGTAGAGAGCCTTGCCGCCAAGCAGGATGAACGGCAGCACACGGTTGTTGCGCAGGTTCTGCAAGGTGCGGCGACTCACCTTCAAAACTTCCGCCACCTCCTTATCCGTCAGGTAACGGTCACCGTTCAGCGGAGGAGTATATTCCTGCAGGAAGCGGTTTATCTTGCGATGGCTGTTTTTCAGCGAGAGGAGCATGTCCGCCACCTGCCCCTGCTCCAGCGTGAGAATCTCCTGCTTCATAGGCTGCCCTCCTTGTAGCCTGTGACGAGGCTTGCCACGTCCTCCCTGCGGTAATAAAACTTCTTGCCTATCTGCGAGCAGGCAATCAATCCTTTGTCCCGCATCGTCTGCAAGGTTCTCGGACTGAGGCGTAGCAGCCGGCATACCTCCTCGTTGTCCATCCACTTCGCCATGCGCCTGTCCTTCTCACGACCGCACAGGCGGTTCACTTTTTCCGTCAGCGACGAGACATTCACCATCAGTGCCTCGAACGCCTTTCTTTCAATAATTACTACTTCCATGATTCTGAGTATTGCTGTGATTGTCAGTGCAAAGTTACGCTGCGGTCTCCTAAAACCGCTCATTTTCAGCGCAGGTGGCAGCATCTGGAACCGAAAGATGTGCCATCCAAAGCCAGTTGCAAGAAAATCTTCTATGAGTCATCTATGAGTCATAAGTTTGCACTTTCCATACCCTGTAATTTTGCAGCAGAAACAAGAAAAACAGTATTGATTATGAACGTAATAATGATAGAAAGTGCCGCCTTTCAGGAACTGGTCGGACACATCGAGAAGATAGCGGAGCACATCCGCAAGTATGAGGACAGACAGCCCGTGCAGCCACAGGAACGGTGGTTGACCAGCAAGGAGGTGACCGCCATGCTCGGCATCAGCCTGCGCACCCTGCAACGCTATCGTGACGAGGGGCGCATCCCCTTCTCGCTGATGGGGCGCACCTGCCGCTACCGTCTCACGGACGTGGAGCGCATGATGAAGGAATGCTCCATGAGTGGCAATGCAGAGCGCATCGGCGAACTGCACAGACAGTATATGGTAAGGACAGGCAAGAAAACATAAACGGAAAAGAAGATGGATACCTACAAGATAGAGCGGCTGTTCCACCTCCTCATGGAGCGGCTCGACAGACACGAGAAGATACTCGACGACCTGCTATACCGCAGCCAGCGACAGTCGGCAGGTCTGGAGGAAGGTACGGAGTGCAAGCTGTACAACGGCGAACGCCTCTACGACAATCAGGATCTCTGCCTGATGCTACAGGTGAGCAAGCGGTCACTGCAACGCTACCGTACACTGGGCATCCTGCCCTATCTCATGCTCCGGCAGAAGACCTACTACAAGGAGTCGGACGTGGAGAAATTCCTCGCGGAGCATATCGACTGTTTCCAGAAAGAGAAGATGGCGGACTACAAGGCCCGCATCCGATAACAATCAATGTTTCACAATTAAAAGTCAATCAAGATGGCAAAGAAAAAAGACGAGAAAGACGTGCTGATAGTCCGTGACGAGAAGACGGGCGAAATCAGCGTGGTGGCCGGATTACAGGCGGACGGCATCCCCAGACGCACACCGCCAAAGATGGAGAACGCACAGGATTTTCTGCAGTTCGACAAGAACGGCGACGTGCTCGACAATTTTTTCCGCAACTTCTTCCGGCAGTGCAAGGAACCCAGCCGCTTCGGCTTCTACCGCATCGCGGCAGACCAGGCGGAGAACCTGCTCGGCGTGATGAAGGAACTGCTGAAAGACCCAGTGGCCAATGCCGAACTGCTCGCGCCCCACAAGGTGGACACCTCTGCCTACGAAAAACAGGTGGCGCAGGAGCAGAAGGCGCAGGAAGATAAGAAGCAGGAACAGAGTCAGACAAACAATGTAGAACCCCAAAAACAAGAGAACATGGAACAAAAACAGGAAAACGTGCAGCAGAACGCACCAGAGAACAAACAAGAGAACAAGCAAAGGCAAGGTTACCAGCCCATTGACGAAAGCCGCATCGACTGGCAGGCTTTGGAAAAGAACTGGGGCGTGAAGCGTGAGGAGCTGGAACAATCCGGCGACCTGCAGAAGATGCTCAACTACGGCAAGTCCGACCTCGTGCGTGTCACGCCCAACTTCGGAGGAGAGTCGTTCAGCCTCGATGCCCGCCTCTCCTTCCGCAAGGACGACGACGGCAACGTGCGTCTCGTTCCCCACTTCATCCGCAAGGAGCAGAAGCTCGACGAGTACAAGGGTCACAAGTTCACCCCGGAGGAGAAGAAAGCCCTGAAGGAGACAGGCAACCTCGGCAGAATCGTGGACTTGGTGGACAAGGCCACAGGTGAGATAACCCCCTCCTTCATCAGCATCGACCGCAAGACCAATGAGATTACCGATATGCCCGCCGCTCGCATCCGCATCCCCGAACGCATCGGCAAGACGGAGATCACCCCACAGGAGCGAGAGATGCTCCGTGCCGGACTGCCCGTCAAGGACAAGCTCATCGAGCGTAACGACGGCCGCAAGTTCGTCACCACCCTGCAGGTGAACGTGGAGCAGCGAGGCGTGGAGTTCGTGCCCGGCACAGGCAAGTCGCCCCGTACCGTGGAGGAGCAGAGCAACAAGGAATCCCAAAAGGTGGAACAGTCAGCACCGCAACAGGAACCCGGCAAGCAACGTCGCAATACATGGACCAACGAGGATGGCAGCATCCGCCCCATCACCAAGTGGAAGGGCGTGCCCTTCACCGAGGAGCAGAAAGCCGACTACGTGGCGGGCAAGACCGTCAAGCTGGAGAACGTGCCCGATGACAAGGGTGTACCCTCCACCATGTACCTCCGCTTCAATCCCGAGAAAGGCCGTCCCTATCGCTACGACACCAATCCTGATAATGCCCAGAAGGTGGCTCCGGCAAACGAGAGCCGCACGCAGGTGGCCGTCAACAGTCAGGGCAAGACCAACGAGGCGACCAAGAATGTCAACGAGCCGCTGCAGAAGGGACAGACCGCCCCGAAGGATGATGTCCAGCAGAAGCAGGAAAAACGCAAGAGCAAAGGCATGAAGGTATGAGCTGGAGTGCCACCACTAAATCCATCATTATCCCGAATACTCATCATGACAACATCAAAAAAGTAAATCAGTATGAAGACCATTATCGCAGAGAAGCCCTCCGTGGCACGTGAGATAGCCCGCATCGTGGGCGCGACCAAGAGAGAAGAAGGTTATTTTTCCGGCAACGACTATGCCGTCACATGGGCCTACGGGCATCTGGTGCAACTCACCATGCCCGAAGGCTACGGCATCCACGGCTTCGCCCGTGAGCACCTGCCCATACTGCCCGACACCTTTACACTGCAACCCCGTCATACCAAGACGGAGAAAGGCTACAAGCCCGAACCCAGTGTCGTCACGCAGATACGCATCGTGGGCAAGCTATTCAGCGAGAGCGAACAGATTGTAGTGGCCACCGATGCAGGGCGCGAGGGCGAGCTCATCTTCCGCTATCTCTACAGCTACCTGGACTGCCGCACGCCCTTCGTACGCCTCTGGATCAGCTCACTCACCGACAAGGCCATTCGTGAGGGGCTGCGCCACCTCGAAGAGGGCAACCGCTACGACCGCCTTTATCATGCCGCCAAGGCACGCAGCGAGGCCGACTGGTTAGTGGGCATCAACGCCACGCAGGCTATGACCATCGCCGCAGGCAGGGGCACCTACTCCCTCGGACGTGTGCAGACACCCACGCTGGCCATGGTGTGCGCCCGCTACTGGGAGCACAAACGCTTCACGCCCGAAGCCTTCTGGCAGGTGCATCTATCTGTGGAAGGCACAGGGGAACAGCCAGTGAAGTTCTCTTCCGTGGAGAAATGGAAGGAGAAGTCCCCTGCGGAGCATATATATAATAAGGTAAAGGCGCAGTCCTCCCTGCTTGTCACCAAGGTGGAGTGCAAGGAGAAGGTGGAGGACACGCCGCTGCTCTACGACCTCACCACCCTGCAGAAGGAAGCCAACGCCAAGCACGGCCTCACGGCGGAGAAAACCTTGGAGATAGCGCAGAAGCTCTACGAAAAGAAGCTCATCACCTATCCGCGCACCGGCAGCCGCTATATCCCCGAAGATGTCTTTGCCGAAATCCCCAAGCTGCTCGCCTTCCTGGGCGGCTATCCCGAATGGATCGGCAAGGTGCCTCACAGGGACAGGCTTACCCGCCGCAGCGTGGACGGTAGCAAGGTGACCGACCACCACGCCCTGCTTGTCACGGGCGAGAAGCCCCTCTTCCTCTCCAAGGAGGACAACACCGTCTATCAGATGATAGCCGGGCGCATGGTGGAAGCCTTCTCCGACAAGTGCGTCAAGGAACTCACCACCGTCACCGCCCTCAGTAGCGAGGCGGAGTTTGCCGCCAAGGGCTGCGTCATCCGTCAGGCGGGATGGCGTGCCGTGCTGGGCGAAGAGAGTGAGGAGCAGGTATTGCCGCATTGGAAGAGCGGCGACACCCTCGCCGTATGCGGCGTAAGCCTCACCGAGGGTAAGACCAAGCCAAAGCCCCTGCATACCGAAGCCACCTTGCTCTCAGCGATGGAGACGGCAGGTAAGGACGTGGAAGACGAGGAAGTGCGTCAGGCCATGAAGGAATGTGGCATCGGTACGCCTGCCACCCGTGCCGCCATCATCGAGACCCTCTTTGCCCGCGGCTACGTGCAGCGTTGCAAGAAATCGCTCGTACCCACCGAGAAGGGGCTGGCCCTCTACTCCGTGGTGAAAGGAATGCGCATCGCCGATGCCGCCCTCACAGGAGAGTGGGAACGTGAACTGGCACGCATCGAGCGTGGGGAGAAGGAAGCTTTCGCCTTCCATGAGGAGATAGAGCGATACACCACGGAAATCACCGCCGAACTGCTCTCCTGCGACAAGATCTTCGGGCACAAGCCCTCTGGCTGCATCTGTCCCAAGTGCGGCAAAGGGCAGATGCAGTTCTACGGCAAGGTGGTGCGTTGCGACAATCCCGAATGCGGTCTGCCCGTGTTCCGTCAGAAAGCCAACCGTGACTTGAAGGACGAGGAAGTCAAAGAACTGCTCACCACCGGGAAGACCTCCCTGCTGAAAGGCTTCAAGAGCAAGCAAGGCAAGAGTTTCGATGCCATTATCGCCTTTGATGCCGACTTCAACACGGTATTTGTCTTCCCCGAAGTGAAAAACAAGGGAAAACATTCCCCGAAGAGGAAATAAATGAGTACCTTCGCCACTGAATCAAAGTTGAATCGTTTTCGTTCTTGTTCTTCTAAGACCGGACTGATTTACTTTGGATTTAGTGGTGGCACTTCGGGAGGGATACCCGGAGTGCTTTTTTCTTCTATCCCGACATTTAGTCTTCACCACTATAATCCAAGAATAGACATGAACAAGAACGAAAAAAAGCGGAAAGAGCTGTCGTACTACCACCTCTATCTGCAAAAGCACCTTCAAGAGAACCGTTTTGAGCAGGCCGATGATGCCTCCTTCATCGAGACCCGTGCCGACCTGGCCGCAACCGCCTACGAGCAGGCACGCCGTGAGGGCTATCCCATCGAGGGAGCGCAGGAACTGGCGATGCAGACCCTGCTGAAAGGGCTGCACCACTCCAAATACGCCATCCTGCGTGAGGTCATCACGAACGAGTTTGCCTATGAAATCCCCGAAACGCAGCAAGAAGCCCTTTCCAAGAAGTTGCTGCCTTTAGTGGACAGCGTGTTCTCCATCTACGACCTGTCCGACGACCATTTCGCCCAGTCGTTGGACTATGACCTGCTGTACAGCGAACTGACGGGAGCTGTCGTACTCTATCTGGCCGAGTATGGCGTTTAACCGCAAGCAGCGACTGAGGGACAACATCGAGGCGATACGGACGGCATTCCTCCTTGACCGGGAAGGGCGTACCCCTACCGAGGCCGAGCGCGATATACTGCGCAGGTACTGCGGCTTCGGAGGCTTGAAGTGCATTCTTAATCCCGCCAAGGAACTGACGGATGCCGTCCACTGGGCGAAATCCGACCTCGAACTCTTTGCCCCCACGGCGGAACTCCACCGCCTTATCCGTGAGAATAGCCGTAACGAGATGGAATACAAGCGTTATGTCGATTCGCTGAAAGGCTCCGTGCTCACGGCCTTCTATACCCCGAAGGAAATCACAGATACCCTCGCAGGCGTGCTTGCGGGGCACGGCATCATGCCCGTACGGTTGCTGGAACCATCGGCAGGCATGGGAGCGTTTGTAGATTCCATGCTGCAATTCGCACCCCAAGCCGATGTGATGGCTTTCGAGAAGGACCTGCTGACGGGCAGGATGCTCCGCCATCTTCATCCCGACCGGAAAGTGCGTATAGAAGGTTTTGAGAAAATAGAAAGACCTTTCAACGGCCATTTCGACCTTGCCCTGTCCAACATTCCCTTCGGCGACATCGCCGTATTCGATGCGGAGTATGAGAAGCGCTCCCTCATGCACCGGGCAGCGGCGAAGAAGATACACAACTACTTTTTCCTTAAAGGAATCGATGCCGTGCGTGACGGCGGCATCGTCGCCTTCCTCACCTCGCAGGGCGTGCTGGACAGCGAGAGCAACAACGGCACCCGCTTCCTGATGATGAGGAATGCCGACCTGTTGTCGGTGGTGCGAATGCCCAACAACCTCTTCACGGAGAACGCCAACACCGAGGTGGGCTGCGACCTGATCATCCTCCAGAAGAACAGCCGCAAGGAAGTACTGACGGAGGACGACCAACTGTTGACACAGACGGTGAAGGACAATCATACCCACGTGACGACCAACCGTTATCTGCTGGCACATCCCGAATTGGTCATACACACCAGTGCCAAACTGGACACCGACCCATACGGAAAACCTGCGATGCTCTATCTACATGAGGGCGGTGTGACGGGAATCGCCGAGGATTTGCGTAAGCGGATTGATGCCGATTTGGCTGCACGGTTGGACGTGGCACGCTATAAGGGTATGGCGGAGGAGATACCAACCCAAGCCATTCCGTCTGCGACCAAGGAAACCAAGATAGCGGAAGAAGTCCCTACAATTACAGAGTCTCCGAAAGAACAACCCTCAACAGACTATTCTGCTGAGGGGAAGGCGGTACAGCTTACCCTTTTCGACTTATGGGAGTACACCGTTCCGCAAGAGAAGCCTGTCCCGAAGAACAAAAAGAAGTCTGCTGTCGCCAAACAGGCACAAAAGGGGAATAACCCCACACCTGCCCGTGCGGAGAAGACGAAGAAGCAGGATGGTGAATCATTGCAGCCTTCACAGAAAAATGCAGACGATGCCCCCAAAGAAGAAAAGAAGGTCCTGCCGGGCGACATCTACGCGGACATCAACTGGGAGGACAACCCGCCTATCAATGGTTTCTATGAGACCATGATGACGTTGACACCGGAGAAGCGTGTGGCATTGCGCCAGGAAGCGGAACGCCATCGTCAGGAGCAGTTGAAAAGATTGGGCGTGAAAGATACGCTCAATCCCGCCTTCATCCCTCCTATGGGAGAGATAAAGCCGCTGTCTGAAGCAGAGCCGACACATGTTGAGGCAGAGCAGACAGTGGATAAAACTGCGCAAACCGAAGGAAATGGATTGTTCCAAGGTACAGCCAATGCTCCTGCCAAACAGAAGCAGCCACCGCTTGACCTCACTCCGCATCCCTACGACCGCACGCTGGAACCCCATCACCGTGAAGGCTCCATTGTGCTCGATGCGGCAAGGAACGTGGGCTATTTGAAAGACCTCACGCCATACGGAGCGATGTTCCATCCCGCCGACCTCAACGGTTTCCAGAAAGAGAAACTGATGCTCTACATCTCCCTGCGCGATGCCTATGAGCGTCTGTACAGCTATGAGGCGGAGAACCACGAGGGGAACAAACCGCAGAGAGGCTACCTCAACACCTACTACGACGAGTTTGTCCTGCGCTACGGCAACCTCAACGCCAAGCAGAACGTGAAGCTGCTGCTGATGGATGCCGCAGGACGCGACATCCTCTCCTTGGAGCGTGAGGAGAACGGGCAGTTCGTCAAGGCCGACATCTTCGAGCGTCCCGTGTCCTTCTCTATAGACGAGGTTGTACAGGCAGACTCTCCTGAGGAAGCCCTGTCCGCCTCACTCAACAAGTACGGCACGGTCCATCTCGACTATATGCGCTCGCTCACCGACACCACCGCAGAGGAACTGCTCGCAGCCCTCCACGGCAGAGTCTATTTCAATCCCTTGGCTGACAATTACGAAATCAGCGACCGCTTCATAGCTGGAAACGTCATCGACAAGGCGGAGCGCATCGGGGCATGGATTGCCGACAATGGGGAGCATGAGCATCTGGCGGAGGCGAAAGAGGCGTTGCAGGCATTGCAGGATGCCGCCCCGCAGCGCATCACCTTCGAGGAGCTCGACTTCAACTTCGGCGAGCGGTGGATACCCACGGGCATCTACTCCGCCTACATGAGCCACCTCTACGAGACCGATGTCCGCATCGCCTACGCCCCCGCCATGGACGAGTTCTCCGCCGTATGCGACCGCAAGAACATCAAGATATGGGACGAGTTCTGTGTGAAGGGTTACTACCGTCACTACGACGGCATGAGCCTGCTGAAGCACGCCCTGCACAACACCTGCCCCGACATGATGAAGTGCATCGGCCAGGACGAGAACGGCAACGACATCAAGGTGCGCGATGCCGAGGGCATACAGCTTGCCAACGCCAAGATTGACGAGATACGAAACGGCTTCTCCGAATGGCTCGAAGAGCAGTCACCGGAGTTCAAGGAACGGCTCGTGACGATGTACAACCGCAAGTTCAACTGTTTCGTGCGCCCGAAGTACGACGGCTCTCACCAGACCTTCCCCGCCCTCGACCTCAAGGGGCTGGCCAGCCGAGGCGTGAAGGACATCTATCCCTCGCAGAAGGATTGCGTGTGGATGCTCAAACAGAACGGTGGCGGGATATGCGACCACGAGGTTGGAACTGGTAAAACGCTGATAATGTGCATGGCAGCGCATGAGATGAAACGGCTGGGCCTCGCCCACAAGCCGATGATTATCGGGCTGAAAGCCAATGTGGCGGAGATAGCCGCCACCTATCAGGCGGCCTATCCCAATGCCCGCATCCTCTATGCCTCCGAGAAGGACTTCTCCACCGCCAACCGCGTGCGTTTCTTCAACAACATCAAGAACAACGACTACGACTGCGTCATCATGTCGCACGACCAGTTCGGCAAGATACCCCAGTCGCCCGAGTTGCAGCAGCGCATCCTGCAGGCAGAGCTGGACTCCGTGGAGGAGAGCCTCGAAGTGCTCCGGGCACAGGGCAAGGACATCTCCCGCGCCATGCTCAAAGGGCTGGAGAAGCGCAAGTTCAACTTAGAGGCGAAGCTGCAGAAGGTGGAGCACGCCATCAGCTCGCGCACGGACGACGTGGTGGATTTCCGCCAGATGGGCATCGACCACCTGTTTGTCGATGAGAGCCATTATCAGAACTTTTAGGAGCTTCCTGTAAAAAAGTCTAATCAATTAGTAATCATTATCTTTTCATCGCAATAGGTTCTGATTAATATTTCGTCTATAATTGTAGAATAACTTTCAAACAATATGCAATTATGGACATATCTAATCTGAACGAAA
>OLJF01000450.1_pt1 | contig 44524 bp, 39 predicted proteins | sample 1609751 | NCBI WGS metagenome assembly OLJF01 (sample SAMEA4350171, study PRJEB24818) | metagenome | biome: human; feature: gut; material: faeces | place: Denmark | collected 2013-09
CCACAGCGCTCTGTAATCCGTCAAAAAACACCTGTCTTGCCAGTGTTTCTAACGCCCACGCCGTACCGTGTAGAACATTCACGACAAGAAACAGCAGAAACACAACAGGCATGGCTCCGGCGATCTTTAGAAATAAGTGAACTACTGCGGAGACCCCGATAAAACATTCTTTTTGTCTCTTCATCCCTGATACCAGCTCCTTTGACTGTCGTACATCTCCCTGTACAACCTGTTTTCTCTGTACAGCGTCTCATGGCTTCCTGAACCGGAAACTCTCCCGTTCTCGATCACAAAGATAACGTCTGTCTGTCTCGCGCTTGCCAGCCGATGACTGATCGTAACAGAGGTATATTTCTGGTTAATGATACGGAATTTTTCGTACAGCGCACTCTCTGCAGCAGGATCCAACGCCGCCGTCGGTTCATCTAAAATCTTCACAGGGCGGTCGCTCACAAGACACCGGGCGATTGCCACCCGTTGCCACTGCCCGCCGGACAGGTCTTCCGAGTCCCTCACGATCTTCCCCAGTTTCGTCTCCATCCCATGCTTTAAGTCAGACACGATCTCGCCTAACTCCATCATATCGACAACATCTTGAAAACGAACCAGATTGATTTCGTCTCCGCACAGTTTTTCCACATCCCCGATGGCAATATTCTCATAGAGCGAAAGTCCATATCTGGCAAAATCCTGATAGACAATAGAGAAAAAACCTGCGATCCGTCCGGGGCCCCACTCCCGAATATCCGTTCCGTTAATCAGAATTTGTCCCTCATAATCATCATATAGCCCAGCGATCAGCTTCGTAATCGTAGTCTTCCCACACCCGTTTGCGCCGACAAATGAATAGCTTTTCCCGGCTGAAATCTGAAACGAGAGATGGTCAAGCACCTTTCGCTTAGTCCCCGGATAGGCAAAAGTAACATCGCGAAACTCCAGCGAAGAGAACTCCGGCAATTCACAGCTCACGCTCTCCGCCTCCCTAAAATCCATTTTGGTAAAGGTTTCAACATCATGAAAAAACTCGTTATATTTCGCGATCTCGCTGACGCTGTGGAGCAGACTCCAGGACATGAGTTGGACCAGTGAGAATATATTCGAAACCAAAGCCATAAATATACCAATCGTAATCTCTCCTGCCACGACGCCAGGAAGCAGCGCAGTCATCACCACGATCGCGATCAACACCAAGGAGATGCTGCCAAGTTTCGCCTTCGCAAAAGATTTCAGATTCACCCTCGCGTTTACTCCGAGCCATTTCTTATAGGCACTCTCCCACTCACCATTGAAATATCCGGCCCAGCCAAACAAAGTCCTCTCTTCCGCCGCATCCCTTCCAGTCAAAAGCCTGGAAATATACTCATACCGACGCTTTAGCCCCTGGGTCTCGCTGATTCCGGCATAACTGGCTCGCCCTCCGGCCAAAGACAGCATTACCAAAGGCACCGCACAGGCCGTCACAGCCAGAGCCGCTGCTGGCACATATCGAAACATCACCAGAAATAAACCCAGCGCTTTCCATACCAGCGCCAAAAACGCCAGCAACGCCTGAAACGCATTCAAGATACTCTCATCCGTATCAGTGGAAATCTTCGTGATCAGATCCCAACTCTCCGGATTCTCCACATATCGATATCGAAGATCAGCGACCTTCTCCACCATCTCCGTTCCGAACCTCTCTCGCACATCGATCCGTAGCCGCCCCACCAGAAGATCGAGAAGTTGGTTGGAAATCCAATTGAAGCTCACTAGTAGAGACACCGCAGTCAGCGCTCTCCCAACGTCGGCATACTCCCCGGACCGCAAAAGCCCTATCGCCGCATCAATGAAGGCCCCTGTCGCCAGTGTGAGCAGAGCTGGCGTAAGCCCTTGGAACAAATACAGTAACATCACTGCTACCGAGACACCAGCGCTGCATCGAACGCACAGTCCGACCGCACTCAAAATCGAATACCTCTTACCCCGTTTAATCATAATCACACCCATTTATATTTTGATTACGAATAAATGTTCCAGAATCGTACACAATATTCATCAATCCATTTTTAGCAGATAACGGCAATAATTGATCCACCTTTTTGTCAAGAGCATACATTTTACAAAATGAATATATAATATCCCTTTTGCGTTCCTCTAAAAATAACTTATTGAGTTCCTCAATATCTTTGGATTTTTTAATAGCCGTTATGCATCTGTCTATGTCCTCTTTATATATCTTCTTAAATTGACCTCCCATAATCTCATTCCAAGATAATACACTAAATATACTTTTCTCAAAAGATGACGCAACTATTTCTTCATAAATCACATTGCATAACAAATTATTGTATACTATATAATCCTTAAATGTTTTTATCTTCAATTGGCATAGTCTATATGCATGCACTAACTCATGTACAAATACTTGATATATTAAATCAGTTTCTACACACGCTAAAAAGCAAATCACTTGGGAATTCATAGGATATGTACATGCAAAAATTGGCATTTCCCTTTTTAAAAAAAAATTTGCTATGCTGTTATTATAAGCAATAATAATTATTACATCTTTCATAAGACTATATACGCTCTGGGGATCTATAAAAGAATTTAAAAAAATGCTTTGATAATTATACAACCGTTCTCTAATCCCAGCTAATTCATCGCCAAAGCTATCCTTATTGTAATCTATTGGAACCGTCCCAAACCATGGATCAATGCATTCCATTATAGCCTGATAATCATCAACATTGTCCTTATTTAAAAATTCTATTTGCAATTTATTCATAATGTTTATTAATCATATTAAACAACTCTATCATCATTTCTTCACTATATTCTGCATTGAGAAATAATCTTTTATTGTCTATGTATCTTTTTCTAGCATTTTGAGCCATATTGATAACCATTTTAGCAAATAAATAATACACAAGGATTTGATTACTACTTAAATACTGCGTCGAATATACAGGATAAGAAAACGATTCATGATAATGATCATAATTATAATCCCAAATATTCAAACCATAATCCATAGCTTTTTTCGCAATTAGCGTGCCTGGATGTGGTGTAAGTATATATGGTATGATTATATCAACAGTTCCACTCGCAATTAGGTTGTACATTATATTTAAGTTTAACGCTAACGACGAAACAGTCTCCATTGGCAAACCGATAATGCATTCTAATCTCACATTTAGTTTATTGTTTTTCGCTATTCTACATGCATGTACGATAGATTCATAAGTCTGTGGCTTACTGATAGAACCTAAAATAGTATTGTTGAAATTTTCTGCGCCAAAGATAATGGATCTGCTAAATTTACTTATAAGCTCAGCAATGTTATTATCAAAATAATTCACATGAGTCAATACTCCCATAAGATTAATATTATTTTTAACAAAAATGGAAGCTATATCTTCTACATGATCAATACTATATGTAAAGAGTTCATCATCTAAAAATGTAAATTCTGCTTCAGGCCCCAGATTTTTCTTTGCATGAGTAATATCTAATTCAACATTTTTCGCACTCCTCATACGATAATTATTCCAGTTAGATATTCCACCACAAAATGGACAATTATATACACAACCGCAAGATGTTCTTAATGTTAGGTATACTTTGTTAGCAGCATGACTAATATGTGCCAACATCATATCCATTTTATTTCGCAATAAATGATATGCTGGCACCGGTAACAAATCATAATTTGGCGCTGTTTTATCCGTATATGTATATTTTACATCACAATTATTTTCCAAATAGCATAAATTGGGAATTGTTTCCAATTTATCCTTATTTGCCGCACTCCTAATCAAATCATTAATTATCAATTCCGCCTCACTAGTTACTGCTATGTCTATTGACGAGCCACCGTATATAAAATCTTCTGGACATACTATAGCATGTTTTCCTGTAACTATTATTTTTATATTTTGATTTGATGCTTTTATTGCATCTGCCAACCCAACTGTCGCATTAACACAAGCCGTGGAGCGGTTAGAAATATGATAGTCTGTTGAAAAAACTACTACTTTAGGCTCAGATGATTTAATAATCTCTAAAAGACTTTTGGCACACAATTTGTAATAATTATAATCCAAAAAATTCAAAGGTAAGAAGTCAGTAACAAATTGTTCTTCGATCACCGATGCCAACCGTAATGGAACGCTATCGATCCCTTGATTCACAGGTGGATGATTATGGTTAACAGCTCGAGCTAAAGAGGCTCCAGATGGAGGTGTAACTACTAATACATCTATCTTCATGGTTTTTATCATTCCTTTCGCTTCGCCAAGACACAAACAAGTTATGAAAAGTGTTGTGCCCCTCCACTCTTTGATTTAAAATTCTTATAGGGAATAGCAATACACTACAGAACACGGAAGGAGGAGCGACGAATTTATTTCGACCCTGTATGGCTATATGTGCCGCTATCCTTCAAGCACAAACAAGTGGGACTTTGAGCCCGGACTTTTATCATTGGTAATAAACCATGTTTATTCAATTGCAGGATGACAATCACCATTGCTATTCCTAAAACAAATTTTTCGGGAGTCGAAAGAATCTCTATTTGTGTTTGATTAGACCTTTCTAAACCGATAATTTATTTTTCACTCTTCTCCTTATAATATTGTCTAACAATAGGGCATCTCGAATCTGGAATAAAATTATTACATTCATTAGTAACAGATATCAAGCGGCAACCGCCACCGCAAAAATCTTTGTATTTACACCGCACGCAAGGTTCTTGTAATATCACTTTATCTAGATTATCTCGGAACCACCCTAATACTTCACTGTTTTCCCATAAATCCGCAATCATTTCTTCTTTCAAATTACCGACTTTTAAATCTGATCTCACAGATGCCACACATGGATACATATGCATTTCTGAAGATATAACAAGTTCACTATACCCTACTTCACAAAAAAATTTTCTATGTATTTGCTTCCTATAATTATCTAAATTATCAACATCTAAGTTCCATACATCATATATGTCACTGTGCATTCCCGCATTATCTAAGGGAACAACTAATTCATATAAATTGAAAAAACTCATCTTGATTTTTTTCAGGATCGGATCATCTTTCTCCTTTTTTTTCAAACAGGTAAATTCCACCACAAGTTTTGACCAACTCTCCCAGAATTCACCTAGCGCATCTATATTATCCTGTGCCCTCCCCATTGGAAACATTGGTACAATTTTTATACCATCAATATTTAACTCTTTAACATAATTTTTACAAATTGAAATGGCATCTTTTATTGTTAAGGAATTGGCCACAAACAGACACCCAACCCTAAAGCCATTACTTTTGAACATTTTTATATTATCAATTATTTTTTCATATTCACTATCACAAATTCCCCTTTGCTGAAACATACTATTATAGTCCCCATCAAGACTAACTTGAATTTTAATATTTTTTTGTGGAACACTCTTTATAAATAAATCAAACATACTTTGATCCCACAACATGCCATTGGTCAATACAGTTATTTCAAATGGCTGTTTTGCCACATACTCCATGATCTCAAAAAAATTTTTATTTAGTACAGGTTCTCCTCCTGAAAGATTTACTGAATAAATCCCCAAGTCTTCCAACTGCGAAAAAATCATTTTGATATCATGCAAGTCAATTTCTTTACTACATTGTTTAGCAGCAGCAAAGCAATGCTTACACCTTAGGTTACAGTTTTGTGTTAACTCAATATAACATTGATTTGGTAAAATCATTCTCCCTCTCCTCTGATTGTTTCCAGAATTTCACAGCAAAGTTCCGTAAGTATATTTTTTTCAATCAATTCATTACATAATTGTTTAATATCGTTATCTATTTCTGATACATAGTCTGGATACATTTCGTGCAAAGCCTTAAGACCGCCTTCTACTCCACGTTCATCCAAACACTTAAATATTTCGAATATGGTTTCATTTCCTTCTATGTACGCTAATGGATGAAAGATTGAACATCCATGCTCTTCTTTTCTTATTTTAGTTATATATTTCCTATCTCTTAATGTAATAACAGACATAATATATCCTCCCTTTCTTTTAACTATTTAATATTATCGACTTTTTCTGCAATATAACTACTCAACTATAAATGAGCAAATTTGAAAAACTGCACTATTAAGTCTATCACATGCAGACATAAAGAATATTAAGCGGACCAATGTCCATGTTACGTGCACAAGAAGTTATAATTTTTGTGCACTTTTCGGTATTTGCTCATTTATAGTACTTAACAGAATTACTGCTTTATGGATAGACATCTGCGATGTCATCTTAGGAGAAAGGTTCATCTATAAATACCGATTTATCCTTTTCTCATCTATACTGTTTACTTGTTACTTTATATCAGAAATTTCCTACACTATAACGATTCGTGCTAAAATCTTAGTTGAAGTCACTGCTATCTCAATCTTCACATCGCACTTTCGGTTATATGTGAAAATAACGTACACCCACCCAAGACAGATTGATAAATTCAATACATTTGTGGCTCCTTAAATATCACAATGAACGAGGGCACAAATAATCAGGCGCTTTAATATCCTTATATTTAAAATAGGCTCGTGATCTACAACCTCCCCCACACAATTTAACTAAATCACATTCATTACATTTGCCCCCAATATCTTTCATTTCTACTTCACGAAATATATCAAAAACATTATTTCCTTTCCATATCTCTGCAAAAGATTTGTCCCTTATATTTCCACAAACAAAGGGAGGAAATTTTGACGATACAGTTCCACACGGATAAACATCACCATTAGCTGACATAGCACAGCTTGTGATCCCTGCATGGCATCCAATATTTCGCATTTTAGAATATGCTTGGGATTCAAGGGGGGAATTGTAAGAAAAATACGTTTCGATTTCATGTAAATTTTCTTGGTTCTCATAAAAAGGTAAATACAATTCCCACGGACACGGAACTGAAATTTTAATTCCCTTATATTTATCGTTCTGTTTTTTCCGTTCAAACAAGTCAATTAGAAATGCTTTCCAAACCTCATAATCTAATTCTAATTCGCTGGCATATTTTTCTCCTTGCCCAAAAGGAAAAAATTTAATCCCAAGCATTCTCTTTATCCCTAAACCATTAATAAATTCAAATGTTTTATAAAAATTACCTATTGTTGCGGCAGTAATTGTATAATTGATTGAAACATTTAGCCCAATTTCCACAGCATACAGAATGTTTTCAATAATTCTATCAAAAATATTCTTAGGAGTATTATTTTCATTAGTGTCTACTTTTCTTAATATACTATAACTCTCCGCATCATACCCATCCAAACTTACTGCAATTAATAAATTGGGATTAATTAGCTTAATTTCATCCGCAACTTCCTTAGATAATAATACAGCATTGGTATTAAGCGTAAGTTTAAAGCTCTCCTTTCGAGAAGCATATTTTAAAATTTCAATGCAATCTTTCCTTATAAGTGGCTCTCCACCTGTAATGGAAATGTTACAGACTCCTATATCATCAAACTCATCTAAAACATGGCAGATTTCTTCATAGCTCAATTCATCGTCCAGTCTATTACCCGCATCAACATTGCAATGCTTACACTTGTGAGTACATTCAAGCGTAATATCAAAATCTACATGAAACGGCGCAGAAAACATATCTAATTCTCCTCGTATAATTATGTTTAGATTGATAGTTACAGCTGGTTTTGAGACCAGCAGATCCGGAGCTCCTAAGGAAAGCTATCCAGACCGGAAGGTGGGGAGGCGAGTCAGTAATCCCGGGTATAAGCGCAGTACTTCGACAACAAAATAGTTGCCATACAGATCAATCGGTTTGTTTATATCCATGATATAATGACCATAGTGTCAATCAGGTATAAGCTTTGTATTCTCCTATTAACCCTGCAATGGGTACTTCATAGAAAGTCTGCCCCCTAACATGGAAAATAACTTCAAACCAGCTGGCTATTTGTTGGCGTCCATGGGCACCCTTTAGCAGAGGGGTTCGCATCCGCCCATCTCCAACTGAATTCTTATATCGCGAGGGTGTTGATGCTCCATGATCATGGGTATTACCAAGCCGATTGACCGCTAAATCCAACTACGAAAAGAAGGTAATTACTATGAACCCACTTTACGTCGGTATTGGTGTGAGCAGCAAATCAAATGTGGCTTATCTCATGAAGCCAGACGGCTCTAGGCACAGCAGCTTCTCTGGCCCCAACTCTCTGGACGAATCCAGAAAGCTGGTGAAGCGCATCTTCTTGCAGATTGCCTGCACTTCGGCAGAATCATCAAAGAGGTGTACCTGGATGACTACTGCTACAAAGCCTTCCATAATCTTACAAGAGCCAGATACTTCGCGGTTCAGAACCTCGTTAAGGAGAAGCAGCGCTTTCTGAACTGCCTGTTCAAGTTCTACTTTCACGCAGTAGAAGGTATTTTCCGACTCCTTCAGCGCCACAGCCCTGGCTGTGTTCAAAGTATGAGAGCGTTGGATACGCAGATCAAAAACTACGCCAAGGCCATTGCCGCGCAGATGGAACTGATCCCGAATCCCCTGACTTCCATCAGTGGTATCGGCTCGGTCTATTCCGCCAGTATCATCGCCGAGATCGGGGATATCAATCGGCTTCTCAACTAGGCGGCATTGGCCCAATATGCTGGTCTTGTATGGTCACAGCATCAGTCCGGTGACTTTGAGGTTCAGAATACACGTCTCATCAAATCCAGCAACCGATACTTAAAGTGCTATCTGTGTGAAGCTGCCATGTCCCTATGAGATGCGACGCAGAGTACAGCCGCTTCTACTACCTCAAATACAATGAGGTCAACAAGTACCAGCACAAACGTACCCTCGCATTAACGGCCTGCAAATTTGTGCGGTTAGTCTTTCAACTGTTGAAAGACAACTGCCTTTATAAGGCACCGGAGAGCCACTGATTGTAGATAACTCCGGAAGTCCGAAGCCCGGCGCTCAAAAAATTTGAGGTCGGCGGGGTTTAGGTAGGTGTTTTGCTCCTTTCGGAAAGTGACCAAAAAAGTGCGATTATCATTTTCCTCTTGACATATCACCGCTGGACTTACAATCTATTTGTTTTCAATTTTCAGTTGCTCTCATCCGTAAAAAATGGCATATTCACTGGCTACAAGCTCGCACTATTCGCCCAATACCTAAAGGTGCCAACTTTTTCTTTGGCCTACGGAAATACTACTCTCTATGCGCCATTCCCACAGCTCTTGGCTCGTTGCAATAGTATCCTTCCTGCCAATCAAATGGCTTTCCATTATCCCTGTTTCTCGCAGGCACATAAATACTTTAGACTCTCTTACATCTCACTATTTTTAGAAATATGGTGCGGCTTTGCAGCCGTACCATATATTCCTCGATCAGCCCCCTTCATCTTTTCCCCATCGGAGCCAGCTATTAGAATAAAATTCAATTTTAGGACTTACCCATTTTCTCACATTTTCACCTCCTCTCGCGCCATACAATTTGCAGGCCATTCTATTTCAATGAGTTTTTAAATGAATATGCAATTAAGCTCATAAATTAAATACTCATTGTGTACATCAAAATAGTGTATACGAAATAGAGTGAAGTTTTATAGTAGTCGTTCTACAGAACTACTATTTCCTTCTCAATAATTTAGATAAATACTATCATAACATATCGTCTTTATTTCATATTGTCCGTCAAATATATACTTCTTGTCCTTGTTTTTACAAGTATAAAGTCCATCCACGGTCAATTAACTGGAAACTGATTATTCCATAAGCGTCAAATATTCCTGCGGATTTTCAGTTCTGTCTTCTTCTACTATAATCGTAGTTGCTAGCTATTTAGACAATATTCCACTACAATTATGGAGGAGAAGTTATGGCAACTACTCGCAAAGCCCGTGTTCCCATGGCGGAACAGATCAGACTTATCACTGAATGCCGACAGAGCGGCATGACAGATGCTAACTGGTGTCGTGAAAATGACATCGCAGTAAGTACCTTTTATAACTGGATCAGTCGATGCCGGAAAGCGGCAGCAGATCAGATCCCGGCACCGAATTTCGGTCATCATACAGAACCTCTGCTAAAGCAGGACGTGGTTCCTATTGAGATTCTTCCAGAGCGGCAAATGTACCTTGACAATTCACATACGATTGAAGTCACCATGAAAAATGTGACGATCCGAATCAGCAACGATGCCGATCCTGATCTGCTCACCAGGACATTCTATCTGCTCAGGGAGGCTTCATGTTAGGCGATATCTCTGGACTTGAAAAAATCTACATCGTCTGCGGGTTATCCTCAGAGTATTTTTATCCTCATCTTTTCTGGATATAGCGCTATTTCCATACATCTACACAAAAAAGATGAGGATAACATTATGAGAATGCGATCCGCCCGTTTACGGTTGACCGAAAGAATTGGCTATTCAGCGATTCCGTTGCCGGTGCAAATGCCAGCGCTGTGGTCTATACGATGGTGGAAATGGCAAAAGCACATGACCTGAATATTTGTGAGTACTTAAAATTTCTGCTGGAACATCGTCCAACAAAAGAGATGCCGGATGAGGAGCTTGCGGAACTGGCGCCTTGGAGTGAAAAACTCCAATCTATCAAAAATCGCAAGTGAATTATAGTGAATTACTCCAACTCGCAAAGGGCTGGGGTAATTTTGTATTTGGACGCAGTATTATTTGGCGCTTACCTTGTTGAAGTCCAGCGAATCCGAACAGCATGACATTCTGGAGCTTCTCCACAGGAGACGAAAAAGATCATCCACCATCTTCTGCTCCCAGTATGATTCCAATGGCTGGTATGATCAGCTTGGCGGTGACGACAGTCCTCTTTCGGAAGCAATCCTGGACCGCATCAAGCATGATGCATATAAGATCAACATCATCCCAATGGATCCGGCGAATTACAAATCCATGCGGGAAGTATATGGATTAGATCCTGCATTAAGCGAGTAAACTCGCAAGCAATAATTAACTAAGTGCGGTATCCCTGTTCCGGACTTTTGGTATCATAACTCCGGATTCCCGGTATCCGTTCCTCCGGAACAGGGGTACATTTTCATCGTAATATACAAAACTGGGCAGCGTACTCTCTGATATCAGTGGAAAAAGCGGCATAGCTATTCTGAAGGCGATTATATCAGGAGAAACAGATCCTGGCGTCTTAAGTGAACTTGCAGAAGGAAGATCCAGAAATAAGATTCAGGAGATGCAAAAATCTTTACTGGGCCGAGTTTTAGAACATCAAAGAAAAATGTTAGAATATCAGCTTGGACATATTGAAAGTCTTTCCTCACTGATTCAGGATTTAGACGAAGACATTAAAAAAAACCGAATCTATAAGCTGGGAAATTGAGACTATACTAAAATGAAGGTATCGCACAACCATCAACTTAGACATTTTGGCGATACCTTCTAGATTTCTTTGATTTTTCATGAAACGTTTATCCATTTCGCTACTTTAACAGTTCTTCTGGTACTTCCGGCTGATATCCGGCTCCCCAAGAGAAGAACCCGGCTCCAGACATTGCCACTTTTTCAATGAGCCATGTAACAAATGTAAGCATCGTATCCAAATCACTCTCCTCCTTTCTTAGCAATTTTCATCATGATTGCAACGAAATAAGTCGTTATAAATGCTGTAAATGCAAAACGATAACGCCAAATCGTTAAAAACACAACAACCACACCTTCTAGCACAATTATACTATGAGCATATCTTCTATTCACATCATACCGATTCGTCTTTTCCTTATATCTATTCGGAATTATCGGTGCATTATCCCATATATATTTACAAGCCGCGGCAAAGCTCACTACTAAGAGGATTTCCACAAATATAGATTTTATTTCCCACATATACCTCGAAATTTCGATACAACTTATAGAAATAAAATTCGTTAAAACAAAACATCTGCCATAGGATTTAGCATGATATCCTCCAGCCGCGATTCTAATAGGGATAAAATATAATAAGAAAATAATTATTTGACTGACATAACCCCCAAAAACGCTCAGTAATAGTATAAAACCAAGGGTGATTGCTGTCGAAAATAATAATTCAAATCCATACTTGTACAAATTAATTTGAGCATCGCTTATTTTTCCATGTCTTACCAAGATTTCCGCACATTTTTTTGATAGTGTCAACATAATTTCTCCTCTCAGTTTTTTATTATAAGTCAGAAACTACACTTCGGAAAATAAAGTCCTCGAACCAAGAGTTAAATGTCCTCGGAATCAAGAAAGAAAAAAAGCATCCAAAATATTTCCAAAACTTTGAAGCAAAATTTCTCTCTGCTCTGTTGTGCATCGATCCAGTTTCTTTGCAATTTCCAAAATATCTGACTTATTCAAATCATCTTCATCCCCTGACAACAGAAACGAAATTGAGGTGTTCAAAACTTCTGCTATTTTAATTATTGTAAATACGGATACCATAGTCTGCCCTGATTCTAACCGAGTAATCGAGCTTGGAGATACCATGACTTTTTCTGCCAGTTTCTTTTGAGTCATAGATTTCTCTTCTCTTATTTTTCTTATTCTTTGTCCTATTGCAATATCACCCTTTGATACATTCTTTTTCTCCATTTGAATCACCCCACAATATTTATATTTTGTAGTTTACCAATAGGAGATTTAATTGTATAATGTGTATTATGCAATCATAAAATGACTAATATACATTCTGAAAGGATAATAATTATGGACTCTTTCGATATTCAAATAAAGAAGATATTATTAGCTGGATTATATTGCAAATCTTCATCTGACTCACCCATTATTGTCGAAATTATAAGAAATCTTTTGTTTTTATCCCAAAATTCAGCATCCAATATATATATAACAGATGCTGCACAGTATATTTTTGCCTATCTTCAATTAGGTTTTGGGTATTTAGAATATCAATCGCTTTTTGATCACGTTCTGCAAAAAGCAGGTATACCTACTAATTATATAGAGGAGCTTCAAAAAACAAATCCATATATTACTTTGAACAAAGATCGATTACGTTCTATTATCGGTCGATGGCCTGCTTCTCCATATAATTCACATACAATTACCCAAGTCGTTAATGAAATCATATCTCATGTTGAAAACAATGATTTGGGTGAATACAATTACTACACTGCAAAAAAGGACGGTTCCTACACCGCCCTTTACCGTCTTGCAATTTCCGCTGACAGCGCCATTCTCAATGACGTTTTTAATAATAAGTTTTATCGTTTAATCAAAAAATGATATAATGATTGCAAATTTCCCATTTTCGCAATCTATATTAATTGCGCCGCCATATTTTTCAATAATTGATTTTACACTAATGAGACCAATACCATGGACTTCTCGCTCTTCTTTTTGAGATACAAAAACATTATTCTCTACATAAGGTTCCTCATAATAATTATTTGTAACTTTTATAAAAGATATATCCCCTACCTGCCTAATAACTATTTGAATCCATTTTTGATTTTCTTCTACTTTCTGACATGCTTCAATCGCATTATCAAGAATATTAGACATAACTGCTACTATTTCCAGCTCCGTTAACTTTAAAGCGATTTGTTCAGCCAAAATGTTAACATGAATTCCCTGACTTCTTGCGGAATTAATTTTATATGACAATATTAAATCCATCATTTCAATTCCTGTATAGGCAATTATCTCCATTTCATGACCAAATTTGTGCACTTTCTCCATATACTCTTCAGCCTTTTTATATTCCTTTTTCTCCAAATATTTTTTTATTACCAAATGTTGATTTTCCAAATCATGATAAAATACCCGCTTATGATTATAGTTGTTTACAAATAATTGATAGTCTTCAGATAACATTTCGTTCTTTTTCTTTTCAATTAAATTTCCTTCTTTCTCAACAGTAGCTATTGAATGCTGCACTGCAGAATAAATTCCTGACACATTCAGAAGAAATAATGCGATCCATAATAAGAAAACATCTATATCTGCACTGGATAGAGTCCGCATTACCATATATAATAAAAGAATTCCTTCACCAAGGTAAAATAAAACTGATGCATATCTTTTCAAGCTATACTTGAAGTACATTTTTGCAATAAGAATACTTACAAAAACAAGCAGACTCTTTGAAATAATCAAAAACGACACTCTTTGATAAGACAAAGCAGATACAGCATAAAATGCAAAATCTGTTCGATCCAATAAAACCCCCAGGAAAGAAAGAGATAAAAAATCACATATATAAATCAACATCATATAGCATCCCATCATTGGAAGCACGTTAATGTGTTTTATATGATAAATAGAACTTGTTCCAAATGTCAATAATATTATTCCTAGTATTGATGTTAATACAGAAAAAATTACATATTGATTAAGGAACCATACAACTACTGTCAGCAGAAGTGCAACTAAAACATTTTTTTTTAGACTAATTTTCTGATTTGCCAATGCTTTTGCCGGAAACCAGAGCCCGAAGAATGATTCTGCAAATGAAGCTGCAATTTCCCAAAACTGGATCATAAGATTCTCCCTAAATACCTGTTTATATGTTTTTTCAACTCTTCAATATGTTTGACGCTGGAAATTATTTCGAAGCCATTATCCATTTTAATACTTCCATTTGAAATTCCCTTGACATGGAATAAGTTTAATATAAATCCTCTGTCCAATTGAAAAAAATCCTCGTCTGAAGATAGCGTTTTATAAACTTTTTCCAGTGTTGTTCTTTCATTAACACTTTTTCCATCCGCTAAAACAAATTTTACGTTTTTCTGTTCTCGACATATATACACCACATCCCTATGGAGAAACTTCAAATATCTCCTTTGATTCTGAACGATGTAGTATTTATTATTATTGACCTGTTCCAATGTTTCAAAGAGACTATCTAAAACTCTTGGTAATTCACTCTCCATCGTTTCCTTTAAGACATACCTAAAAATGCCTCTACCGCAAGCATAAACCGCATAATTGGAGTAAGCAGTTAAAAGGATTATATAGGCTAGTGCAGAACGTTCTTTAATCATAGCGGCAAGCTCTATGCCTGAGTAATCTTGCATCTCAATGTCCAAAATATAAGCATCGTAGATGTGTTTTCTTTCAATTACATCCGCAAGAAGATCGCTGTCATCAAACGTAATCAATTCGGCTTGAATTTCTTTCTGTGTGCAATATGCTGCAACATTTTCCCTTACCAATTCGAGAATTTCCTTGTCATCATCGCATAATGCAATCCTAAACATAATACCACCCCAAATATTCGTCGTTGTTTGTAATATTCTATATTTTTGAAGCAGAATTGTCAATGGATTTGAAAGATTTGTCGATTTGCCTTTATGTCAAAATCAAGAGGTTACTGTAAAAATCCGTCGCCTGGCAGCACAAATTCTGCACTCTTGATATTCACATATTCTCAATATTTGCTACAAGCCATCGAATTGTCTTTTCAATGTTCAACACACTCGTTCCCTAATCCAAGGCAGTCAGAGACATTGTCTTTCCCACTACACGGCCCCTACGGCCACCATATCATAATCAAAATGGACCACGCGCTCCGAATCTGCCGTCTCACCGGATTCTGCTCTGACAAAGTTCCGGTTGATTATCATGTCGTTCCAGAAGAGGATATACCACCCCATTACCTCCCCACCTGAAAACAACAGAATGTCGACAATCAAAGCAAGAAATTGCAAAAATACTTCTTTGTGCATTGCTACAATGATTTGATAGCTTTGATAAAGGATGGACGGATACTTTCCGAAAAAAAGAAGTCATCGTTTCTTTTCCGGGAGAATTTCTGCGTTGCTAAGATAGCGGATCATATCGGGCCTCCTGTTTCAGCAGCTAGAATAACAGAAAATCAAGATCGCATGTTAGCGTCGTTATATAACTGGTTCTTCAAAAATAAGCTCCGGAAACAATAAAACAGATCGTCGTAATCAGATGATGCTTATTTTCCTGTATGATACAGCAACAAGAGTGGCTGAAGCACGTCAGGTAAAAGTATCTGATCTCCATCTTGATGCAGAAGTACCTTACGTCACGCTTCTTGGGAAAGGTCGGAAATACCGGAACATTCCTCTTATGGACAAAACTATCCTTCATTTGAAAAGATTTCTGAAGGATTTCCATGGTTCTGAACTAAAAACCGATATGCCATTATTTTACTCAAAAATACATGGTCAGGTACATGAACTCTCATCCGACACCTTTGAGAAGATGATAAAGCGGTATGCAGCCCAGTGCAGGGCAGGTGGGTATCCGATGCCTGACAATGTCCATTGCCATATGATAAGAAAAACTCGTGCGATGGATCTATACCGAGAAGGAGTACCGCTGACACATATCCAGCAGCTGCTTGGTCATGAGAACATCTCCACAACCAGTGGTTTTTATGCATTCGCCACGCTGGATGTTCTTGCAAAAGCAATGGAAACCGTCAATCCTGATAATGGTGTAAAAAGCTGGAGTAATCCAGATACATTGGAACGCTTGTATCGTTTGTGATTAAAAACTATGCCGAAATCTTTAAAGGAAAACCTTGATATTCTCTGTACTTGAAGGAAAGCTTCGGCATAGTTTCAACTTCGGTATAGTCCACACTATGCCGATTTCGGCATAGTGCGGAAGATACCAGCGCCGAAGTGCTGCGGGCTGCTATGCTGCAAAAGGGCCTTGACCTGATTCTGGTTTCCTCGATTGGGGAGGCCAAGCGCCGGATTTTTGAGGATAAGGAAATTGAACTGATCTTGTGCGATTTGGAACTGCCGGACGGCACAGCAATGGAGCTGTTTCATACGCTGCGGCGGATGGCTGGGATGTTCCAAATGAAGAATCCCCCTGTCCGGCTTCTGCCGTTCTTTATCTTCACCGAGAACAACGACCTTGCCACGGAATATGAATACCGGCATGAGGGTGTGAACGACTACATCACCGCCCCGGTCAATATCCCGGAGCTGATCCGGCGGGTTCTGTTCTTTGTGGAATGAAACGAGCTTACATATCAAAACATCTGCCTCCACAGCGGGGAAAAGAAAAAAACCGCTGACGGGCAGAGGATTTCGTGCGCTTTCCTGTATCACTGACGATACGGCGGTTTTGAGTAGATCAAGGCCGCCGTTTCTGTTTGCTTCGACGACCCCTGCACCGTGTTCTGGCATGGCGGCTTTAGGAGGGAGCCGCTATGCAACGAAAACCGCTTCGACAAATTCTGACAGGGGTTAGCCTGTCAAAAAAAGCCGTCCCCCGGCAGCGGGGACAAGCGGCTGCGCGTATGTACTATACCATGTAGGAAAAGAACATATTGCTTTTTGTTTCGCCCTGTGGGTCTTTGACCTGCCGGGCGAATTTTGTTGTTTCCTGCGGTCTGCTTCCCGGCGCAAAAAGAAATTTCAAAAAAGTGAAAAAAGGAGGCGTTTAGCGGGCAGCCAGAGAGATTCCATTCGCTCTATTGGCGGAAAGGGAGAGAACCACCACATCCCCCACAGAAAGGGGGTGAGAAGATGGAAGCGATCCCCCGCAAATACGGTGAATGGGGCCAGTTTGACCGCTACTGCAAGCTGGTTCTGTACCATGAGGCGATAGATTATCTGCGGGAAATGAAGTGCCGCCGCGACCGTGAAGTGTCGCTGGACGCTCTTTCCCCGGCTGATTGGGACAAGCTCTCGACCGTAGATCGGTATTCCTGCGACAGCTTTACATTCAGTTCGCATGGCTATGACCTACATATCGACAACGAGCTTGTGGCCGAAGCGTTTGCCAGCCTGCCAAAAGACGAGCAGAGTATTTTGATTCTCCGCTTTGTTCTGGATTTGACTGACGAAGAAATTGGCCGCCTGATGGGAATGTCCCGCAGCGCAGTACAGCGCCACAGGACAAGCACCTTAAAAGACCTGCGTGTAAAATTGATGGCGTTCATGCCGGAGGGAGGTTAAACGCGGATGAAGCAATCCAGTTACAAGGGCAAAAGCCCTCTGCCTGATTTTGTGATTGACGCGGCCTGCGCCGGTAACGCCGAAGCTGTGGAGCGTGTCTTGCAGCATTATGACGGCTATATCAATAAGCTGTGTACCCGGACGCTCTATGACGGAAGCGGCCAGCCTCATATCTGCATTGACGAGTATATGAAGCGCCGATTGCAAATCAAGCTGATCCATTCCATCGTTAGTCCCATTGGCGACTGACGGTTAAGGCCCCGGCCATAGACAGGCGGCTTTCCCTTTCCCCGCCTGCCTGTTTTCCCGGCGGCCCCTTTGCTCCTTGACAAATACGCCCGCAGGACAATGGCGGCGCGTCATAGGGCAGACGGATACATTCTGTCTGTGCCGAGCCGGGCGGCAGGTGCGCCAAGAGGCTTTCCCTCATTGGGATAAGCGGAGCGATTTTACCGGGCCGTAAAGCAGGTGTGGCAGCCTGCGGGCGACGACGCGCAGGCAGGACAATGATACGCCCTTGTCGTCGTAGTCCGAGCGTTTGAAGCGTCGCAGGCAACGAGCAGGGCCGCGTGAGAACCACGCGGGGGTGAGATTCCCGTGGAGCTGTGCCAGCAGCCGTCCGTTATTTTCTGCCCACTTTCGCAAAAAACAACCTTTGTTTTGAAAAGAAAGGGGGCCATGTTATGAGTAATAACGATGTGCCTATTTGGGAAAAATACACGCTTACCATTGAGGAAGCGTCCAAATATTTTCGGATCGGGGAAAACAAACTGCGTCGGCTTGCCGAGGAAAACCCCACCGCTGGCTGGGTGATCCTGAACGGCAACCGCATCCAGATCAAACGGAAGCAGTTTGAAAAAATCATTGATTCCCTTGACACAATATAGTGAAAAAGGGCCTTGCGCGTGTTATAATAGGTTATAAGCGTGTCAAGGCTCTTTCCGTCATGGAAAGGAGCATGACGAAATGCCAAGAAAAGAACGAGATGAAAAAAGACGGGACAACAAAGGCCGCCTTTTGAAGTCTGGAGAGAGCCAGCGATCAGATGGAAGATACGCTTACAAATACATTGACACCTTTGGAGAACCCCAGTTTGTTTACTCATGGAAGTTAGTACCTACCGACAAAGTACCTGCCGGGAAACGGCCCTGTCTTTCCCTGCGCGAGAAGATCAAGCAGATACAGAAAGACCTTGACGACGGGATAGACACCATCGGCAAGAAAATGACCGTGTGCCAGCTTTATGAAAAGTACACCCGGCAGCGCGGGAATGTGCGGAAAGGAACCCAAAAGAGCCGCCAGCAGTTAATGAAACTTCTGTCCGAAGATAAGCTGGGCGCGGCCAGCATTGACAGCGTGAAGCTGTCCGACGCAAAAGAATGGGCCTTGCGTATGCAGGAAAAAGGCGTTGCCTACAACACCATCTGCAACAGCAAGCGTTCCTTAAAAGCCATCTTTTATATGGCCGTACAGGACGACTGCCTCCGCAAGAATCCCTTTGACTTCCAGATCAATGAGGTTATCAACGATGATACCGTACCAAAGGTGCCGCTTACCCCTACACAGGAAAACGAGCTTTTGGACTTCATGCAGAACGATCCCGTCTATGTCAAGTATTATGACGAGGTGGTGATCCTGCTGGAAACCGGGCTTCGTATTTCCGAACTCTGCGGCCTGACGCCCGCCGACCTGAATTTTGAAAAGCGCTTTGTGAATGTAGACCACCAGCTTTTGAGAAGCACCGAGGACGGCTACTATATCGAAGCGCCAAAAACAGAAAGCGGATTCCGTCAAGTGCCGATGAGCGCAGCCGCCTATGAAGCGTTTGAGCGCGTGTTGAAGAAGCGCAGGGACGGCAAGTGCATTGAGGTTGATGGTTATAAGGACTTCCTGTTCCTGAACCGGGACGGCCTGCCCAAAACCGCCGTCAACTATGACGCCATGTTCAAGTGCCTTGCCAAGAAGTACAACAAGTGCCACAAGGAGCCGCTGCCCGATGTGATGACGCCGCACACCATGCGGCATACATTCTGTACCAGAATGGCAAACGCGGGCATGAACCCCAAGGCATTGCAGTACATCATGGGACACGCCAACATTGTAATGACGCTGAACTATTACGCCCACGCTACTTTCCATTCCGCACAGGAGGAAATGGAACGGCTGCAAGCCAAAGCAAAAACCACCACAGATGCCAAGCCGGAGCCTGCGGCGGAAAGCGCCGAGGAAACCAAGGCGGCATAAGTAGTACGCAGAATTTACTACTGCTTTTACTACTTTTGAGAGTGAAAACATGAGGGGTAATAAAAAGATTTGTGAGGTTCTTCCGATATGAAAAGTGCCGGAAAAGCCCGAAGTAACGGGCTATACCGGCATATAAGAACATCTAAAGAGATAATTAGAAATCTATTAAATGATTGATATAAATACTAAAGGTATCTGTAGAATCATCTCAAATGCATGCGTTTATAAATAAAGTTTATAACATCGTCTGCAAACTTTTGATGGTTTCTTTTATCTATCCACAAGCTACTGCATACTTTTGACATATTCCAACAGTCTTCCAAACTCAATTTGAACCAACTGGATATCTGTCAACGCTCCCCAGCTAACCCGGATTGAGCTTTCAATTTGTTCTTCCGGAAGCCCCATTGCCGTCAACACATAGCTTGGAGAATAGGAGTGTGAATTACATGCTGATCCGTTGGAAATACTACAATACTGCTTTGTGGCCAACATCAGTGCCTCTGATGATATTCCATCAAAGCAAATATTAAGCGTATTTGGAACGCAATACTGCAAATTTCCATTTATCTGATACGACGTACCAGATTCCTTTAACAGCTGCAATAAGCAGTTTCGGATCGCACAGCATTTTTCTGCATTTTCCTTGTACTCGCTTACTGCTAATTCACATGCTTTTCCCAAACCAGCTACCAACGCGACCGGCGTTGTGCCCGGGCGAACACCGTGTTCTTGCGGTCCGCCATACATGATGTTCTTTACGGGCGGCAACTTGTATCTTTTCTTTTTCAGGATCAGGGCACCGATTCCCTGAGGTCCCCCGAGCTTATGTGCGCTCATTGAAAGCATGTCATATTTTAACACACGCAGCTCATCAACAAGCTTTCCAAAACTTTGCGTTGCATCTACATGAAAAAATACATCTTTATCGAAAAGATAATTGCCTATTTCCTGAACAGGTTGAATGGCTCCGGTTTCATTGTTGACATGCATGATGCTTACCAGTAATGTATCTTTTCGCAGAAGGTTGAAAACCTTTTCTGGTAAAACCCGGCCGTCCCGCTCCGGAGCCACATAATCCACTTTAAAGCCCAGCTGCTGTAAATGTTTAGTTGTTTCTAATATAGCCTTGTGCTCTATAGAAGACGTGATAATGTGTTTCTTCCCTGTAAGTTCAGTATACTCTTTTAATCCTAAAAGTACTATATTATTGCTTTCCGTTGCACCACTTGTGAAAAAAACTTCATCTTTCTTTATAGAAAGCAGATTTGCCACCTCATTGCGGGCTTTTTCAACAACTTGACGCGAGGTTTCACCAAAGTCATGAGTCCTGCTGTCAGCGTTTCCCAAAGTTCCTTTATATATTTCGACCATGTAGTCTAAAACCCGGGAATCGATAGGCGCAGATGCATTGTAATCAAGATAAACGCTCATATTTTTCTCCTTCAGACGCAAGATTCAGCAAGTCATTAATATTCTTGATAAAGTTTGTTCCGGACAGATAACTGATTCCGCGCTCAAGGTGTAGTTTGAAGTACTTACTTAAAGTATCTTCATCGGTGGGAAGATCTTTACTGATGCACCAAGCTTTAATTAATGCTTCATATAACTCGCTATATTCTCCTGCAAAAGTGTACCAAGACATTTCTACGTTACTGTCTGATGCCACGGGAATATCCGTTGGCATTGTATTTTCGCCAAGAGAATAACATAGTGCCCACCGGCAAAGAATGTTCCAATTTTTGATTCCGGTTTTTCCTTTCAGCCTTGAGAGCCGATCTTTCGACTGATTGGAAAGCTTAATCTGTTTAGTTATCATTAAATTTCTCCTTAAAATAACCTTTCTTAATCGTCGAACATTTCAATTCATCATTATAGATGAGTGTGAACTCATCCCCGATATTAGGCTTCATAAGCTCATAATACTGGGCATCGATTTCAGAATCCGTCGACAGTATAATTGTTTGATCACTCGCCTGAGGGAAGTATGTTGTAATAAGCGAAGTCCTGTGATTTGAATCCATTCGAGACAGAGGCGTATCAATGATAACAGGTAATTTCTTCTTAGAGCATGTTGCAAGTGCCCATAGCAAAGCAATAACCATAAGTTGTTTCTCACCAGCAGAAAGCGACTCTTTAGGAACAATATTTCCTTCAGCATTCAAGTATTCAAAATCCAAGGTAGATGAATCCATATGTATGCGATTGATGAGGTTTTTCTTATTTGCCAAACGCTTATAACATGTAGTCATGGTCGCCGCAAGAACGTCAATTTTTCTTTCTTGCAACTTAACTTTGTAGTCATCCAAAACCTTCGTTGCATGATGTGCATACTTTAATAGCCGATCACTGTCATCATTAAGTTCAAGATTATTAATCAAAGACTCCACATATTTGCTATACTCAGATGCTGCACGCATCGCTTCGCCATGTAGAGAAACACGCTTCTGCTGTTCGTTTTGCAGGAGAACTTCTAAATCAATGACCTTTTGCTCAAGCTCTTTAATTTTCTTGTAAAGCCTCGAAAGTGCATTTTCATCGAGATCAACACTTAGATAGCTATCTATTTCATCCACTTTCCCTTGATTTGCTTGACTTTCAGTAATTAGTTTTTTGACATCATTGCAAGCTCGATTAAGTCCTGACTTCATCAAATTATTCAACGTATATAGGCTTTGTTCTGGAAGGTCGTATATTATCTCTGTTGCCTCTGCTTCAGCAGTTTTTTCAACGTACTGGATAAAATCCATGATTGCCTTGGTATCCTTACCTGATGTCAAAACATAAGTTGAAAAAACTGCGTTCATCCTAGAAACTGCAAGAGCAGTTACACGGGATTCCTGTTCCTTTGATGCCTGAGTTTGAATGCCCACAAGAAGATCTTTCACTAATGTCAACGGTAGTGCACCTGCAGCCGCACTTATCAATTCTTCTTGTTCTTGTTCTATCCGAAGCGCTAATCTGCTACGCTGATTAAATAAATCTTGCCGTTGAGCGATTATGTCTCCACCCTTGGCTGCATAATCGGCTTTTGCTTTTTCAAGTTTTTTGTTTGTGTCGTCAAGTTGAATCGAAAGATCAGTAATACGATCATCGGCAGCTTGAAGCGCGCCGTCTGCTTGCGCTTTCTTATCGCGTAAAGTCTCAAGTTCCTTTGCTTCCATAGGATTGTTTGCCACTTTGGTAGTTTTAGTAATAATACGCGATATATCATTTCCGAGGCTATCCAGAACTGTAATGCCTAACAAAGCTTTAATTGATTGCTTCATTTGTGCATTCGTAGAATCAACCGCCAACTCTGCTATTTTTTCTCCATCAAAGAAAAAAAAGTTAGACAAGCCGCTCGGCAGTATATTTTCTATGAACATAGACCAGTTTGCAGTCAAGAAACTGCTGAACTCGCCATCTTTATTTACTGTTATTTTCTCTCTGACTCTGGTGGAGGCACCAGACCATTCTCTTTTAATCAGGTAAGACTCTTCCTTGCCACTTGCAAGCTTAAATTCTAATTCAACAGAAGATTCCAGTGATCCATCTGCTCTATTAACATAAGCTTTAAGGTATTGTCCATATGTACGATACTTGCTTTCATTGTACGCAAATGAATTTGAGCCATACAGTGCAAGCAGAATTGCTTCCAGAAAGGTTGTCTTCCCTCTTCCGTTCATACCTCCGATCAACACAACAGGTTTAGCACCGCTAAACTCGAATGTATTGAATCCGGCATATACCCCGAAATTATTCAGGGTTAACCTTGTTATTATCATTTCTGTTCTCCATCTGAAGGCTCATTTTCGCCAGAAGCCTCATCAAACTCTTCGCCCTCATTTTGAATATGTGCAAAGAATTTTTCGTCATATTTTCCGCCAAGTTGTTTTTTTCTCTCCAGCCGGTTCTGATAGTACCGAGTCGCATCATTCTCATCAGCGTAGAAGGTACGTTCAATGCAATCTTCAAGTTGGTCAAGAATTCCTTTTCGATGATTCAGACTATTTGCACGGTTTTCAATGTCAATTAAGCTGTACATCATTTCAAAAGTCAGTTTTTCGTCTGGATACATTTTCATACACACGTCACGCAAAATGTTCCATTCTTCCTTCTTAAATGTCTCTGATCCAATCCATTCCGGATCATAAAAAGGCTTTCCTATAACCTCTTCGTAAATTCCTGGCAACGTATCCTCAAACTCGTGTTTATCGAACACCCATATTCTCCGAATAATACGAAGCTCCTGAATTGTTATAAGTTCAAGGTTGGAAAATTCTTCCGGTCCAGTTTCATTAATTTCCCGCTGAATTTCAAGTAGATGACGTAGCCATTTTTCACGATATTCTTTAAGATAAGGGCCGTGATGCAATTGTCCATAGCTTCCCTGAAGAAATCCGCCCATTTTCCTAAAGCTTCGACGGCTACGATCTTTGTCTTCGTTACCAAACTCATTGCGAAATTCTAACAGTGGAGTCATCCATGCCTTTTCGTTGTCATTCGCAATCATGGCTTCCATAGATTTATCGCTTTCAACCATTGTGCAAACCCAACAGCCAAATCTGCTCTTGCCGCAGCTTGGAAGATCCTTCTCAACCATAAGAGGACACTCATTATCTGCAGTAGCTCCTCTGTAAAGAGTAAGTAACTCTTGGTTTGAATATCCCCAAGGATTCTTATATTGCATTAAGAAGATCCAAACGTCATCGTCTGTCCACTCTGAAAGAGGGGAAAAGACAAGTTCATTTACAAGTGTAGGATTAGGACTGAGCAATTCACGAACTCTTTTCTTTTCATAAAAAGCCATAGTTCTTGCTCTGTTAGCACTTTCTGCCTTTCTTGTTCCCAGAACCATGATGATTTCGCCATGCTCAGCTATTTTTTCTTTAACAAACTTATTTACCGGTTGAATCTTCAGTCGATCTGTGCACCACCGAAATTTCTTGCGCGGAAAGGGGTATCCTTTACCAAGAAAATTCACCCAGAATGTGTTATCGTAATCAGGGGTCAAGCGATGCGGTACAAACGGCATTCCCTGTTCTTCGGCAGCCTGCCGCATTTTTTCAAGAGACTCCTGTGCCCAGCGTGCAACTACTGGGGACTCTACCAGTGTATCGGTATTTATTATGTGAATGGTCTTTTTTCTGTCTTCAAACGGAAGAGCTTGAATAGCAAGCCATACGAGTTGCAATGTAGCTGTACTATCTTTTCCTCCAGAATATCCGATTACCCAAGGAATATCATCAGCCAAATACAAGTTCCGTACTGTTTCCATTAAACCATTAACTAACTCTTTTGTTATAGTGGCCATTATCTTGTCCTCTCCAACGTAGAATCGAGCATCACCAATCTGTTACTTATTCAGGAATTTTTGCTCCCTCATTTTTTCATCTTCATCAAGATCAATCCCCAAGGATTGTTTAATCACATTAGCTGTAAGAACTACAGCGGTTTCGCTACTAATCATTCTCCCATTGGCGCGGATTGTTCTCAAATGCCATTGTGGCGATGAACGCTTCCAATCTATATTCTGGAGCTGTTTTAGCATAGCATGCATATTTGATTTTTGATGCATAAAGAAATAGTTTCCCACGCGCCCAAGTGCTTGAATAACAACCGCTTGTGTAATGATATAATTCTCTCGTAAATCAACTTTGCTGATTTCTTTTTTAAGAAGCTCCTTCCATTGAACAATGTTTTCTGATACACAAGACCAGAATTCAATTAAAAATCTCTCACATTCTGTATCAACATCAACTCGCTGAACGATCTTCTTGTTAGCATTATAAAACATGTTAAGTGTAAAAAGATTCGAAGAGAATTTACCGAGGTTATCTTTTTCTTTATCTGTAAAAGCGTTGATAAACTTTACAGAGGACACAACTTTCCTGGTAACTACAGCAAGATCATCACGAGAATCATATAGTTCAGAAATAGAATTGGATGTTTTTACGGCATGTTTATTCAAGTCTGTGAATATTTGCTGACTACGAGTTAACCCCTTATCCTCAAAGAAGACAACAGATATTGTCTCATCTCCAAGGGTCTCGTCTTCGTTAAGCGCTTCAATAATTGCAGCCTTTCTATGCTGACCATCATTTATTTGGAATCGAGCATCCATTGAAACCTCTAAAACACCAAGATCCGAAATCAAATCCGCAGGAATAAACTTAAATTTTCCGTCAATTGAGGCAGCTAATGCTGAGAAGACATAATCATGTCTATTTTGTAATATGTATTTACTGATTTCCGGTATTCTTGATGTATTGAGCTTTCTCTGTGCTCGATATTCCGGCGGTACATATTCTTCATCATTAGGGAAAAGACGTAAAATCATCTTAAGTGGAACCATTCCAATGAAGTACTCTCTTCCTGCCTGTAATCCTTTGACTACAGGAAATCGGTATACATAATCCATTATTTCCTCCCCAAAACACAAAGCGGGCGATATACTTAAGTAGACTACTTAAGTATATCGCCCGCTCGTCAAAAAGTCAAATCCAATAAAGTGCGTTCTAAGCAGATGTAAACAAGGTACTATTTAAAGATTAAGCTCGTTATATAGTTCCCAAAACGCTTTGTCCTGAATATACTCTGGCCTTGCATTACCAATCTTTACGATGCTATGGTGTTTCTTCAATCCCTTAATATCATTAAAAAGTGCTTGAGCCTCCTGACTTTTAGACTCTGTTTTAAATACAAAATCCACATCTGAATTTTTAAGGTCGGCCACATTGTGAACCACCCAAGTCAAGATATACTTGGAATAGTCATCCTCCCCACTTCCAAAGTGCTTCAAAAACTGAGTAGACAGTATGGTTCCAACTCCAAACTCGCGACCCTCTTTAAGAATCTTTTTTAATGAAGGGAACCCTTCACACATAAAATTATCGGCCTCGTCAACAAGAATCAACTTTGTCAACTGACGATACTGCTGATTCAACTTACTCGAACCTGCCGCCTGCATATTGGAATAGAACAAATCAAGAGTTATCGCGACAATGAGACTTTGTATATCTGCATCATATCCAGACAGATCGATAACAACCACACTGTTTAACAAGTCAAACAGTGAAACAGTCCGACTGGGATCTCCTTCGAACACCTGGAACTGATATAGTTTATCCATTGCTGCCGCAAGAGAATCTGTCTTCTTGATATCGTCATCGTTTGAGTAGATGTTGTAAACCATGTCAAATGTCGGTGGCACATTATTCCAAGTATCTGGATTACCAGAAATAATTCCCTTTGTCTGATATGCGTTGATAATGCACTGGAACAATGTGTTTTGCTGCTTCGGCCCCAAATTATACACCTTAGATAGTGTATCCTTAAAGGCATTAGCCGTATGGATTGGCAAGAGTGGTTTAAACACCTTAGATTTTGTCAATGCAAGGGGGTTAAACGGCAAGTGATACGGCTTAAGAATTTTTGCATTGGTAGCCTTAACAAAATCCTCCTTGCTTTCATTGTAATCACCCTTGTAATCAAAAATCAGAATTCCAAGGGGTTCATCGCCAATATTGTGTTCCTGGTCTCTATACAACTGCGTGATAAGAGACTTAGTGAACTGTGTTTTACCTGTTCCCATCGTTCCAATAATACCGGTATTCGTATGGAATACTTGATTTGTATCATTGGGTAACCAATATAGAGGCTGTCCAGTTACTGTATTAGTTCCAAACTGAATTTGCATACCAATTGGTGTGGTGACATCATCCTCTAATGCTTCATCACCTGCTATCAGTTCGCTATTCCCCTGTACAGATACTACTTCGTCAGTTCCAGCACTGTACGAGCTGCCGGATTCGGCTACTCCCTGCAACGGCTGAGAAACCGTTGGAGTTAACGAATAAACAGGCAGCACAGGTGATACGCCGTTTTCTGAAACGCTAAAATCCTCGTTTGCCACATTAGATTGCTCCGCGTGCTTATACAATGCCTTCAGTGGCACAGGCAGATCGGTCTGATCACAGTTAAGTTGACGCTCTATTTCTGATGCAGAGAGGACCATATAGGAAGACCCTAACTGTTCAGGAAAGTCCAGAAGACAGATGTCATTTTCTATGCTTCCAGATTTGTTAAGCGTATCTGAGCAGAATGATACTACAGTTCCCTTACCAATGTATTGATCCATTCTATTTGAAAGTTCATACTTCTCGTTCAATAACTCTTCACGGTATTTATCCAGAACATCATCCCATTTTTCATCCGGATATATATTGTACAGCTTCATTTTTTCGCAGCTGACAATGATTAATTGCATGAAGAAATTTCGAGAGAGCTTACGTTCTAATGAGTCTCGTCCCTCTGTCGGCCACAATGCATTCCAAAGTCCTCGGTAGGTATTGAGTGCCTGATCACGCGCCTTGTTCAGAACAGAACTTGGGTTCTGCCCAATCTTAACCTCGATCGGATGTAAATATACTTTAATCTGCTCTTTCGGGCCCTCGATACCGACCAAAAGAATATCATCGCTTGTCGCTCTCTGTTCAAACCCAAGATTTTTGGCAGAAAGCATCCCATCTTTCTGTGACAATCCAGCGCCGCCTGATATACGCAGCATTTCTTCAAGCGAAATAGGCACCCATACAATATCAGGGTGGGTATAATATGCCATGCAAAGCTTGATTGCAGACAAAATACTCATTTTCTCTCTGCTGAAATTACTGTCAGTTGCACCAGCCAGTTTCTTTGCTGTAATGAGTCTTAGCATCCAGCCGCCATTGACAGCATTAAATAGGCTAATAATCTGATTGATATTGTCTGAGTTTACGGAGACTCCTTTCTTCTGAAGCTGCTCAGAAATGATATCGTCGTACTGCTGCGACTTTTGTGTTACCGTGATGTCATCGTACCCGCTGGCGGAAGTATACTGGTCGCTGTAATGGATGATCATAAGGTTATCATCAGCAGTCGACTTTTTCTGGAAGAATGAAAGGTCAACCTTCGGGTTAACAAAAACGACCCAGTTCGATGCTTTGTAGATCTTTCCGAGTTGACCTTCCTGTCCCTGCTCAATTTCTGTAAATATACAGGACGAGCCTTCATACGAACTACCCGAAAAAGCGACTCTGAAAAGCGCATTATAACGAGCGGCAAGCGATGTTAAATCGTTGTTTCGTGCATACTTCATTCCGAAACCGGTCTTGTACCAATCTGCATTCAAAACTGAAGGCATACCGGACGTTAAACCAGCAAGCGATATACCGGTCGTTATTGAATCCATTCGACTTGCACCAGTATCTTCTGATGAGGCCATCTCGAAGAATGTCAAATGCGCATACTGATATTCTGCATCGAGCGGGTTACGATAATAGCATTTGATTTTTCCGCTTGCAATCAAGACAAGTTCACTAACATCTTCTACTGATGCAAATTCCCTAATCGCAGCTTTCAGCTTTACCTGATCGGCAAGCAAAGAGAATTCATTATAGCCCCCCTGGTCAGAATAGATGTTAACCTCGAAAGTCAACAAATCATCTGGGTCAGCATTTTCACGGAGACACTTATCATAAAAGCGTAGAATCCCTTGAAATACTTCACGACAATCTCCCATATTCACCAGATTCACGCAGAGCTGACTGTTACCCAGATCCTCAAACAAGAAGGAAAAGTGATCGCGATATTGAATAATCTTCTCGCAAACGAGCTTTGAAACAAAACTCCGAGCCCCAGCATAGCGTCGATTAGATATCGGAGCATAGTATCTCCATTCAACAGAATTCTTTCGTTCTACAGCCTGATACAAAACTTTATTGGAATCTTTAATATACGGAATCAAGTAGAGCGGAGACAATTTTTCTACCAAATTATCTCGAATATCTCCAACATTCTCTTCTTGCATCAATTGGAGTTGATACATGATATTCAAAGGCTGCAATGGGCTCATAGCGATTGAATGTTCATCGTGCATTTGAAGCACACATCCAACTTGCAGTAAATCGTTCTGCTGAGCGGTTAATGTTGCTCCAGATGCAATAGCGGAAAGCTCATTTTTGACCGTCTCAACATAGTTTTGAGCAGCTGTAAGAATATCTTCATCCTCGCCATAATAGCACAAACTTGGCACTGTTCTTTTTTCCCTATACTGAGTAATCAGTGCAGCATATGCTGTCGAAACGCTGTCCGGAACATTCAAATCAATTTCAGAATACCCATTAAGAGTTTCCTCCAATGCAAAGCACCCGAGTTCAACGAATCGGCTTTCCAACTCCAAGACAGATCGAAACTGTTCTTTGGCAAAGAACTCTTTCGTTCCGGAAACAATCTTTCCATCTCTATACTCTATACTTTTTCGCTCGGAAAATTTAAGTTTAAATGCGCTGATTCCGGTTAACTCAGTTGGCTTATCAGCTTCGTCCTGAATTTGAATCGGAATCTGGATTGTTCCGCATTTTATCACGCAGTCGAGATGTCCAATATCGGAATCGATATCGTCTTCATGCAATCTCAAATGCAAGGTATGATCAAATCTACACTCATATATACCCCCTTGAGCTATATTTTCAAAATCCTTATTGACCCTTCTGGGGTTAATGACAAGCTCATTCTTTATCCCAGAAACCTTAATTACGGAATTATTAATATTTTTAGGAATGTAGAATGTATAGCAGGTTTGAAGATTCTCCAAATATTCTGGAGGAACATCAATTACACAAATTCTGATGGTATAAGTAATATGGTTATTCGTATCGTTAATTTTGAGCTGTGCGAAAGTGCACCCATTCGGTCTAAGCGTAAGGTTTACCATTTTACCAGAGACACTAAATTCAAATTGTCCAATTGGCTCAATCCAGGAGGATTTGATTGAAATATTGGTGTTAATTTGAATTGTGACCGTGTCACGCTGATCTGGATTATAAAGCAAGATATTTTTGATTCTTCGCTTTGCCTTGGTTTCTCCATCGCAACGAATAAATACTTTTTCATCAACTGGGTAGCAATACTCTAATGGAGTACCTGAGTAAAAAGAAAAATCATCATCATCAATCTGAAGGGGATTATCCAGCTTCTTTTGCATACGGTCATATGAGCTTTTCACCATGTCGTATGTATAGCCTTCATACCAAGACTGACTCTTTTTCTTGCAATCCTTCAAATGAGAAATGAATCCCTTATCAAACTTTGACGAGAGATCATCTTCGATATTTCCGTGTTTAAAAACACGATCAATTTCTTCAAAGAACTGGTGATTGCTACCAAGCCGATCTTTGATCTTTTTCGGGTCCTGCAATGGTTGCACAGCAGGATCATACAGCAAAGAAAAGCTACTATAATCTTCCTCCTTGACATAGCCACGTCCAAGAACAGTTAGCAATTCTGCGTATTCATAAAGTGATGATTTATCGCTAAATCTATCGGTTTGTTTACGCACCAGCTCCATTTCCAATAAAACTCGGTCTGAAAGCGGCAACTGAGCATTATTGATGTCACTCTTAATTTTATCGATAATTGCTGCAGAATTAAATGGCATACCAATAGTAGACAAATCGCCGGTTCCGCTGGTAATAGTGTCAATAGCCGACGCAGTAATCATCAAAACTGGAAAATGATTCTCGGTCATTTCTGCATTTCTGATGGTCGCCAAGAAATCATCTGTCATGCCATTGATTTTGGAGGCAACTACCACTTCCAAATCGGGCTTTAGGTAAATGGTATAGGTACTGTAAACACTACCGTAATTGAAAACGCCTTGAATATTATTACTGGTCGTGAGTTTTCTCAATTCATCATCTACGCCTGCTACCATCTCTTGCGTATCTAATTTCAGGCAGTACCTTTCACCCGGCTGCATTTCATCAGCTCTGGTCTGGAAAAAATGCAGTATGTTTTTTGCAATGAAATTATAGAATTCGTTTGACATACTTTGCATCTCCACTATCGCTCTTCTTTTCAATCAAGTTAAGTTTTTCATAGTAAATCGCAGCCTGTTCCTTGGATTGATTATCCAAATATACGCCGCGCAATTCCATTTCTCCAAAGACATCTTTCAAGCGCATTTGCTCTTGATTCTTAATGCAGAGCTTTGTAAGGAAAATTAGAGTTTCTTCAGAAAGATTCAGCATCAAACCACTACGCCCCCTACTTTTCAGATACTTGTGACAGTACCTCTCAAATTTTGAAGAATAGGAATTGTAGGCTCTGGCTCGTACACTGTTTTCAAACTGGCTTTTTATACTATCGAACAAGAATTTAACAGATGCATCTGTTGCACCATGATCTGCGCTACCTTTTTTTACTTCGTTCATTTCAGCGCAATCTTTGATATTTTCTCTGTATAGTTTTGTAATCTCATCAATTTGTTCTGAGATTAGACTGTCCAAAGCCGGATCAGAATCAATAATCCGTTTCAATTCAATGTAGTCCACCAACTCTGCACCTGACTCGGTATGGTTAAGAATTTCCAACGTTACAGCATGCGCGAAGATCTTATCGATTGAGTTCTGTAACTGTTGCCATCCTTCGGTGAAGCACTGCCTACTTTGACTTGTCTTTTCCCATTCCAAGCAAAAATACAGAGGGACTGGATCAGTTCTATCACCATACAAAAAACGGTTTAATTGTAATGCTGTTTGAGCAGTGTAGGTAAAGAAATAGAACTCAAACAATTCTACAAGGTATTCTCTGGATCTCTTAGGGTTCTCGATAATATATTTGAAATCTACTTCGAAAACATTCTTTAGAGAATTTGTTACGCGGAAATACGGAACTGACTGATCTGTCTCTCTTTTTGTTCTCTTCAGTTTTGATAGAACCAGCTTTTCGATAACATTACTCGCATCCAAAGATTGTTGATGAGCTCGAAGCAAAAGTTCTTTTAATTCTCTTTTGTCCCCCAGAACATCTGCAAGATATTCAATTACCTTAAGTTCACTGGGATTGTCACACGGAGTCTGCTCCAACATTTTTAAGCAAAGCGGTCGCATCCTTCCGTTATCATCAAAGAAGAGTGTTTTAATCACTTCAGCGAACTTGTCTTCTTGCCCCTGTTCGATCTCAGTATCGTCTATTTCTATAAGCGAGGTAATCAGCATATCCGCGGTAATCTCTTCCGGTTTCTCGCCTTCAATTCTGCATAAAAGTGCCCCTATCAAGTTATTCAGCTCTAATACCGGTTCACTATTAGGATGCGTAACAAATGGAAAGAGCTTGAAACGGTTGCCGGTTTTGTGGGAAAACTGCCCTTTGGAATCAAACATTTTCCCATACAAAAACTGTTCTGCACTTAAAGCATAGTCCATTATCACACCACCTTAAATTCATACCCAAATTCGGTCTCTTCAAAAACCATCTTAACACTTTGGTCCCCATCTTTAGGAATAATAGTAATACGAGAAGACTTATTCCCAAAGTCAATGAGTTGCTGTATGAAGCTGATAAAATCCGCGTGACGATTCTTATCTTGAATTGTTGGACGATATCCTTCTCGCATATTGCAAATCAATTCAAATAAGGCAAAATCAACACTAATTGTTACAACCTCGCTCTGATCATCGCGCCTAAAACCTAATCTCAAATTCGGAAAGAACCGATCGATTGTCCCGTCAATGTGTTCTGCACTTTTATTAATTGCAGACTTGAGTTGGAGCTGTTCCAAAATCCAAACCTGATCATTAGAATCATCAATACAGATATAATCATCATCAAACTGGCCATTCCAGCTCATAACTGCTTTTTTCGTTGCCTCATAAAGCTTACCAAGTTTTTTCTCATCGCCGCAATTTTGCCAATATAAATACCGGATGAACTCATCCATATGCTTGCGCTTTTTTGAAGCAGCATCTGTTTGAGAAAAATGTTTAAGCCGAACGATGAACCGATAAATAACTTTCTTCAATTCAGGCTTAATTCCACCCAAAACAGATACATTAGTCAAGTTATTGAGAACACTATATGGAGTATTAACGGTTGCCGCGCAGAACTCTTTTTCAATATTTTCTATTGTGTGAAAGTGCGTCACACTTTCATCAAGCAAAGAATTACGCTCCAGTAATATGTCATGGGTTTTCAGCTCATTAATTAGCCCAGAGATATCCGTATATTCATTTAGCAGCATGGGCGTTGACCAATCAATATAGTTGGTCAAAAAAACGACGTCATTGATACCAACCCTTATCTGAGACTGGTCAAAATCCGGATGCACAATCAAATCATATATCAAGTTCAATACTTCTCGTGTAGATACGATTGCCTTGTCAGCAATTACGACCTCAATGATGCGTCTAATCAAGTAATCCTGAACTGCTTGATTAGATAAAAACTCGTAATTATGTCTGACTGGACAACGAGCTGCTACAGGGCAATTGCTGCACGACGAACAAGCCAGATAAAACGGATTTTCATCTGACTGAATAAACACTTTAGAAACCAACTGCTTCAAGAACGCTGTCTCTGGTCCGGTTTCTCCGAGAGAAAAGACCTGATAATCGGCGAAACTGACATATTGAAAAACACTATTTTCCTTATAGCCGACACTATGAGAAAACCCTGAAATTATATCATTCGAGAGAACAAATTCCTTAAGAGCAGAAAAGTTCTTGCTCTTTTCAGAATCAATAAAATTATTGAGTGTTCCAAGATTAATGGCGACAATCATTCTCCTGCCATCATCTTTGTAATAGTTTTCATCATTAAATGGCGAAAGCTTTTCTGCAAGAGTTTCAATCGAAGTCATCGTTGGTTCTGCACTCTCAGTAGCGTCATTATAAGGCTCGTAATCTGCTAATAATTGTTCAGAATCAGAATTCTTCAATAATGAGATAAGATGAGATTTTCCATCACCTGCACTACCACACAAAAGCACAAGACACTTTCCTGGATGGTTATTTATATCACGTAAAAGTTCTCTTAGTTCCTTTTCAACCTGACGTTCAACATGCAGATATTCCTTAAAAGGATCAAACCTCTTTGTGTTTTCAACCGATTCTGCTGACAGTTTTCTCAGCTTGCTCAATTGAGTAACAAATTCACAAGACACAAATCTTCCTCCCTCTGGATTCATATTGCATATAAACTAAAGTTATGGTTCATAAAACTCATTTTCGGATAATACTTATACGTAGCAAACAAAAAAATTTTCAGAAAATCATACAATAATCCAGTTAATATTATATTCTCAACAGTGTTGATAGTCAAGATATGGCAAAGTCATTCTACTCTTAAGTATGCCACTCTTCTGCAAGCAGGGCTTTCGTGTCACGAAAGCGATTTTCTGCTTGTTGGGGAAGTCTCCACTCCGTTCCGGTCCGCGCAAAACCGTGGTCCACCGGACCTCGTGCGCCCCCAATCCCCATAAAACGCTGCCTGCGGCATCGGGCTGCTGCGTCTCTGTTCCACTCCGGTCCGCGCAAAGCAGACGTCCACCGGACGTCTTGCGCCCGTTTCGGATGCTTTAACGGCAGTTCCTGCCAAAGAAAACGCCGGAGTGAATCATCACCCCGGCTTCAAAAAACATTTACTTGTGCTTGCGGCCTCCACGCTTTTTGTAGTCCTCGTCTATACGCTTTTTCCAGTCTGCGCTCAGCGGGGCACTGCACCGGACAGAGCTGATTGCTTCGCTGACCACATCATAATTCAACGCGGTTCCTTCACTGTCGCACCGATAGTTCACTGCACGATCTGCGCCGATTCCGAACTGACTTGCGGTCTCTACTGCGTCAATATTGGCACCGAGGAACAAAAACTCCCAACCGTATTTTGCTTTCTGTCGCTCGATCATCTGCTTCACTTTTTCGCTGTTGTACCGGCGGCTGGCATTTTCCATTCCGTCCGTAGTGATTATGAACATGGTATGCTCCGGGACATCTTCTGGTCTTGCGTACTTATGAACATTTCCAATGTGATGAATCGCACCGCCGATGGCATCTAAGAGTGCTGTGCAGCCGCGAACCGTGTAATCACGGTCAGTCATTGGTCGGACGTCCATTACATTTACACGGTCGTGCAGGACTTCGCTCACATTGTCAAACAATACCGTTGAAATCAGTGCTTCGCCCTTGCGGGCTCGCTGTCGCGGTATTCGCCAAGGTTTCGAGCAAGCTCGAACTTTGGCTCATTACACGCGCATATGGCTGCTCGGTTTCGTACCTTACAGCCATAGTATAGCGATTTTCTTTTGTGGGGTGGTCGCATGGAAAGCGACATTTCTTTGTCCTTATGCTCCGATCAGGCTCTGGTCAAAGGCAAACAGTGCCTCGTTGATTTCATACACATTGTAGTTTCCTCGTTCGACAAAATATTCTACAATGATGTCGAATTTGCTCGAATGGGAAAGGGTAAAGCCTGCCTTGCCGAGCATCTCCTGCATCTGGGCAAGCGGCAATTCCAAAGCCAGGGCAAATGCCAGCACCGTAGGTTTGGATGGCTTGTAGAATTTATCCGAACGGATCTTCGAGAAGAGCTTCCGGTCAATGTTTGCCTTCTTGTAGCACTGGGCATCCGTCATGCCGCTTTCGTCAATCTTCCACAGCAGCATTTCCGAAAAACTCTCATCAATCTGTCCCAGTGCCTCTTCCAAGGATTGACTGCTGCAAGATTTACAGATTGCTTCGGACGGCAGCGGGGCAGGTGCAGCTTCAAAGCAGGATTCCTCTGACAATGCTTCGAGCCGCCGCCTCTGTTCTGCCCGTCTGTCGGTATGTTCCTCCACATACCGGTCATCTATGTACGCCGCGATATCAGCAAAAAGTTTTCCGCTAATCTGATATGCCTTCCGATCAAAGCTAACGATGTAAACCATCATCTCATTCTCCAGCAGGAATGTGCCGATGGTATCGACTGCAACCTTCAGAGCCTGGTCTTTAGGATAGCCGTAAATGCCGGAGGAAATCAGCGGAAAGGCCACCGACTGACAGCCATTTTCTTTTGCCAGGTTCAAAGATGTCCGATAACAGGATTCCAGAAGCTCCTGTTCCCGATGTTTGCCATCCCTCCAACGCGGTCCAACTGCATGGATCACATATTTGCAGGGCAAGTGGTATCCCTTTGTGATTTTTGCGCTGCCTGTCTCGCAGCCATGCAGCGTACTGCACTCTGCAAGCAGCTCCGGTCCGGCAGCACGATGAATGCAGCCGTCCACACCACCACCGCCCAAAAGAGACGTGTTGGCAGCATTGACGATTGCGTCAACGCTCATTTTTGTAATATCGTTTCTGATAATCTGTAAGGGCATTGCTTATTCCTCCCTCTTCTGCACATCGTTAAACATGCTTTTTTTGCAATTCTCGAATCAACATTTCAACCTGTGCCCCTGTAAGAAACGGTGTTTTGATTGTCGATGCCCAATAAAAATTCCGCTTCAAAATTGTTTTTATTTCATTCGGAGAAAGCGCAGGCAACGCCTTGACATCCCCATTAAATTTTTCCGGCACAATCATTCTGACACTATGATATTTTTCATCAGCCACTTCTGTCGGCGTGTCTGTGACAATCTGTCCAACCGCAATAATTCCTCTTCCTTTGGAATAAAAAAGAGCATAATCCCCTTTGCGGAAGCTGTCGATATACCGTTTTGCATCTCCATATGCCGCTATTTTGTTTCCAAGAATCATCTCGGATTCATTTGTGTCTGAATACGAGATATTCGTATCAAACATGATTCCTTTACACGCAGAAAACTTCAAACGATTATTTTCTATTTCTGTCAGAAACTTCACCCAGTATAAAACATTCTCCGGAATGATATGAGACTTATCCGGATTGATCGCAAATTCATAGATAACCGTTGGATCTGCTGCTTTCACATTTGAATATTTCTGTGCATTCTGAACGTTTCCTTCTGTTGTAAGCAAATACACTTCACCATTCAGGCTGGAATAGTCATCTGTATTGAGATCAACATCACCCTTCTTTACCTGAATGTAAATATGCTTTCGGTTCAGGTCATTTGGATCAACCAAAACGCACTCATACTTTGGCGTAGCAATTTTATTTGTCGATGGAATGCAAACGTAGCCTTTCGTATCATACAGCCACAGCGCAAGTAAATCCTCAACATCTTCCGGCTGAAGCAGACTGTAAAAATGCTTCTCACATAATGAAAGAGCCGGATCGGGATAATTGAATAGATCCAGTGCTGAATCGTGGACACGGTTATACAACATCTGACTGTATTCTTCCACTCCATTTTTCTTAATTTTCTGGATGGTTGAACCCATAATAAATGATGTTGCCACAGCACCAGGAACGGATTCTTCATCTGCCTTATCTGTAGCTGGATACCAATCTATATTGGTCAACTGATTTGCTGCATCCATCTGTACTGCATCCTCGCGAAACACCCATGTACTGTTCGCCTTAACTCTCGCAATATAGTATTTCCCTTCATTTCTTGAGCGCATCCATAGGAGATCTCCTTCTTTCACATCCTCTACCATGCGGCATACACTGTCGAATGATTTGTACTGAGTTCTTGCCAGATTACAGTAATCCAAAAACGTATGTATCCCCGAACGTTCTGCCTGGGTTAATTCACGAAGACTCCATCCCATTGCTGCGACATGATTTTTCAAGCAATAGTCGGCAACATTTGTGCCTCCTGTATTCACCTGTAATCTCCATACTGCCATCTTGTCTTCCTCTTTCTTTTTGCATTTAGAACTTTCTCATCATTCGCTTCGATATTATTATATATCTTCCACACATAGAGTGACAGATGCAATGTACATTATTTTGCACATTTCCGATTTGGTCTTGCGGTACTCTGCATAGGAACTTTTCTTTCGTTCCAGGAGCATCGCATACTCTGCGTTCAGCTCGCTGATGCGTGGAAGCTTTTTGTCAGAGCCGTTCTCTTTCTTATAAGCATCGAACGCCTTTTTCGCTGCGCTGTTGAAAAATGCCATAAATGTGTACCGCGGCAAAGGAAGGCTACCATTGCACAATTGCCTTTGTGATTCAGATGAATGGAATTCATCGGGTGTTTCCAAATGAGGCGACTGTCGGCAAGGAGGATCTGGAAGAGATGGGAACTGCCATGACTCTGGATCTCCTGGAGGACGGTACCGGAACCATGGATTATGACGGGACGGTCTATGATCTGATCTGGGATGATAGCAGTATTACCATGGAGGATGTGACAGATTTCTATACGCTGGAGGATGGTGTGCTGATGCTGGCAAATGCCGATACAGAGATGGTATTTGAACGGCCAGGAAGCGTAGCAGCTGTGACTGCACCGGATGAAGAAGAGGGTGAGCAAACAGCCTCCAGCACAGCAGCATCGATAGAGGACAGCTGGACAGTCGTTCCGCTGGCGTCTGCTCAGGATCTGGTGCCTTATAGCTGTACAGAATTCAGTATGAATATTCCGGAAGGCTGGAGCGTGAAATCTTCTGCCATGTACACCGGTATGTTTCATGCAATTCATGTTTTTGATCCGGAGAATCCGGTAAATCAGATTTTCTTTATGCTAAAAATGGAACCATTATTTTCAGATGAAAATTCCCGGGCGATGATGGCGCTTTCCAGTGATTTGTTTGGAAAATGTCCCATTCTTACGAATGTATCGACACAGGGAGTCTTTGAAATATTCCCACAGTTTGCAGACGCAATGAATGCAACTGCTGACTATGCGGATATTCAGACACCGTACATTGCAGATTTTTCTGTGACAGAGAGCTTTGAAAGTACTCAGGGAATGAGCAACGTTGCTATTTCCCCCTCCATTCTTCGGGCGGATTTTACACAGAATGGCACAACGGGAGAAGGAATGTTCACGGCGGATGTGGTTCCCTTTGCTATGGGCACGGGAATGGGATATTATTCTGTCTATAATCTGACAGTCCTCAGTGCAGAAAAGGGAACCTTTCAGGACTGGCAGCCTACTTTGAATAAAGTTCTCAGCAGTCTTAATTATACGCCGTAGTTCCAGAGCTTTGCCATGTCCCAGAGCAATCAGGCGACCTCTACCTCCCAGTCTCTCAGCCAGTCAGCCAGTGAGATATCCGACAGCATCATGTCTTCCTGGGAAAACCGGAACCAGAGCCAGGATATCATGAGCCAGAAGCAGAGTGATGCCACCCTGGGTTACGAGCGCATCGTGGACACTGAAACTGGAAATATTTACAAAATTGACAACGGTTTCACCGACTGGTATGACGGCTCCCGTTACAAGTCCATCACTGATGATCAGTATACGGATTCGGTGGAAGCAGTGATTCACTGGAAGTAGGGTCATTGATTTTTTAAGGCATTTGCGGTATCATGGCATGGTATAGTTTGGGATAAATAAAAGGGGTAGAGAGGGATTAAGAAATGGAAAAAAGAAACGCAAAAGCCTTATTGCCTATCGCGGTGTTTGTGGTTTTATATCTGGGACTGGGGATTCTGTTTGAATATGGCCTGAATATCGAGATGGGATTTTACAAAATTCCTGTTGTGATTATATTTTTGCTTGCACTGCTTGTTGCATGTCTGCAAAACCGGAAATTAAGCCTGAATGATAAACTGAAAATAATGGGAGTTGGAATCAGCGATCCGAACATTATTACCATGATCATTATATTTATGCTGGCTGGAATTTTTGTGGGTGTTGTTGGAAGAACATCAGCAAACAGTGTGGCATATTTTATTCTGTCACTGATACCGCCTCAGTTTGCGGTTGTGGTGCTTTTTGTAGTAAGTTGTTTTGTATCACTTGCAATGGGGACTTCCGTAGGAACCATTACTTTAATTACTCCGATTGGAATAGCCGTATCGCGAGCATCGGGGTTTGACCTGCCGCTTTGTATTGCGACAGTCATGGGTGGTGCAATGTTTGGGGATAATCTGTCCTTTATCTCTGATACGACAATTGCCGCATGTAATGGACAGGGTTGTAAGATGACAGATAAATTTAAGGAAAACTTTTTCATTGCACTTCCGGCAGCAATTGTCAGTCTGGTGATTATTTACAGTCTGTCTGTGAAAAATTACAGTGGCGGAGTTGTGCAGGAAGAATATCATCTGATACAGGCCATTCCTTATATACTGGTACTGGCGGGAGGCATTCTTGGCTTAAATGTGTTCCTGGTACTGATTACAGGAATCATAAGTGGCTCCATCATCATGATTGCGACAGGGATGATCGCGCCGACGGATTTGCTTGGAAATATGGGAGACGGGGCAGCAGGCATGTTTGAAACCAGCATGGTTGCCATTCTGGTAGCGTCTATCTGTGCACTGATCAAAGAATATGGTGGATTTGCTGCTCTGCTATATTGGATAAAAAAAGTGTTTAAAGGGAGAAAAGGCGGACTCCTTGGCATGGGTCTGTTGGTAGGTCTGATGGATATTGCAACGGCGAATAATACAGTCGCAATTGTTATGGCAAATCCAATTGCAAAAGAAATGTCAGGAAACTACGGAATCAGCAATAAGAAAGCAGCATCTATTCTGGATACATTTTCCTGTATCTTTCAGGGAATTCTTCCTTATGGAGCACAGATGCTGGTTGCCATCTCAGCGGCTTCCGGCCTGGGTGAGACAGTCAGTGCATTTGATATTCTGCCAAGGTTGTTTTACCCGTATATGTTGTTCATCAGTTCCCTTGTCTTTATTTCTTTTGAAAAAAATGCATAACTGGAAAAACAGATAGAAAAAGAAGGCGAAAGCAATGTTCGGAGAATGTCATGCCCATGTAATCATGGACGGAATCAATTATAAAGCAGCAGTGGCCGCTTCGATCTGCTTCTTATCGGCACCATGATGGAGTTTGACAGATTCTCAATCATATTGAAAATACTGCCATTCCATCCCTGTGGGGTCTGTCCTACCTGTACGGATATATCCGCGACCTGTTGGTTTACGCTGTCAAACATCCCCGAAAGGTTGCTCATAATACCGCCCACCAGCATTTCTTCCAGCCAATTCGTTAGGGCTTCAAGTAAGAAATCCATACGGTGTCAACCTCCTTTCCGCCGCCCCGCAGAACTGCGGGAGCGGCAAGGATTTCATGCAGGAACGCTTAGGCAGAGAACAGCCCGGAGAGCAGAGGTACAAGGACCATGCCGACTACGGCTACACCAGCGCCGGCCATGAGCTGCTTTATGTCTTTTATGAGAAAATATTTGCTCGAAATGAGCCTTGAAAAGTATAAAAAGATTATATTTTGATAGATTTTCTTATTTATGGGAGCCGGAACCTCTTTCGATGGTTCCAAGCTCCGGTGACTGCTTTTGCACATTCCTGGATTGTTGTATAAATTTAAACTCACATTCCATATCAAGATTTCTCTAATTCTTCCTTATACAATTCGGTTATATATGCCGGACCATTACACCACAGTTTTGTTTTCTCATCATACAGTGCTTTTCCTGTCTTTGAACATAGAAAATCCGTCAATATCTCTTTTCTGTCCCTGCCCGTTTCTTCTGCAATCTCATCTGTCACCATAGTGATAAGAAGATCTATTGTATAATTTATTTTTTCTTTTGGAATTGTTACTTCAGCCATATCTTCTCACCTTTCACAAATTTCAGACACTCAATAGCTGCTTCCGTTTTGAAGCAATATTGATCTTTTAGTTTATTGGGCAACAACTGTCTGATGCAGAAATCGTCTGCCTCCTTATCGCCTGCTGTCCCGAAAGCCCCAGCGAGATAAGCAGTAAGGGTAGCGTTTGTTGCATCATCCGCAATCTTTCCTGCAATGATATCATACCTTGCCATTTCACGTTCAACTTCGATAAACATTTTTTTCTTTCGATGAGCTGCAATACAATGTAACCAGTCTACATCTGCATTTTCAAAAATATGCGTTTCAAGGCTTCCATGATAGAAAACAAATCCATCTTTTAACTCAAGCACCAATCTCTATCCCCTTTCCTTTCAAAAATTCAGTAATATCTTCAAGCACAGCTTCATCGCCTTCACAATGAAAAATCCCATAACATTTTTCTATATATCCAAGAACATCAGTTTCTTTAAACAAGTGGATAATCTGTTCAACAGGTAAATGCCACTCTTCTGAAGCAAGCCGGATTAATCTTGTTTGCATGAAAGTAATCTCTGTTTTCTCACTCATTATGAGTCCTCCTCATTTTTCTTGGTCAATAAAACTGGAAGTTGCCTATTTCTTTGCAACGATGCACAACCAATGCTTCTTAGCATCGGAATGGCTTTCAACGTTGCGGAATCCCACTGCTTCCAGCGCAGTGCGGAGCTGCTTCTCATTGTAGATTTTCATACCGCTGATTTTCTCCGTCCATTTTTCATCTGCGGCATTTGTTCCATCGCTCTCGTTGCAGATCAGAAATGTACCGCCGCTTTTCATAACACGGTTCACTTCAGCAAAACACTTTTCCAGTCCTGGCCAGAAGTAGACTGTCTCAAAAGATGACACGCAATCAAAGGACTCATCTGCAAAAGGCATAGACGAAACATTGCCCTGAACTATGTTGCACTTCCCCTGCTTAATGGCAGCAGCATTTAGCTTTCCGGATTCCGCCACGCTGACCTCCGAATAGTCCAGCCCCGTCACATGGCCATTTACACACTTGTCCAACCATTTAGCGATATTCGCCCCACCTCCGCAGCCGATGTCTAACACCTTGGCATCCGGCTTCGCACAAATCTTGGTGAATCCCCACTGCGCCAACTTGCTATGACCACTGTTCATCATCTTTACCATCAATTTCCCGCCAAACCCCTGCGGCTTACGAGTATTTTCAAAAAAACCCATAAATACCTCCTGTAAATATTTCTATTTTTCGTTCTCTGCGACTTCCCGATAAACGGGAAGTTAATTGATACTATCATAAAATTTTTGCAACACGATTGCCAACTCTTCCGGAGCTTCTATGTTTGCTTCATGACCTGTTTTCATAAGTTCATGGAAGTTGGAATTGTTCAAACAATGGCAAAGTTCTTTTGAAGTTTTTTTGTTTGCATTGTCCTTCTCTCCACAAACGATCAATACCGGACAAGACACCTTATGAAGTGAGTCGCTGAAATCTAATTCAGCCATCGTACCACATAGGTTAATAACATCTGCTTTTTTGAAGCCCATTTTATTGAATGCCGAATTCGGCATAAGATGAAACAACATATTCTGAACTTTTAATAATTTTTTTGGCATTTTATATTGTGCTGCAATTAATACGAGTGCCTTTACTTTATCCGGGTGGTCTATCGCATAATTAAGTGTCAAAACAGCTCCCAGTGAAAGCCCACATAAGACAATTTCTTCATTCTCCTTGTCGCACTCTGATGAGAATGCTGAATATAATTCCTTATATGTAGCAGTTTTCCCTTCTAACATCTCTGATAAACTCAAACTGCAACTGCTTTTCGATACTTTCGTTTCTTTTATTACTCTATTCCAACTGTCTGGTTTTTGCCCTAGTCCATGCAAATATAAATACTTCATATATTGTCACCCTTCAAATTTATATTTCACGCTTTCTATCAC
>OLJF01000483.1_pt1 | contig 42026 bp, 27 predicted proteins | sample 1609751 | NCBI WGS metagenome assembly OLJF01 (sample SAMEA4350171, study PRJEB24818) | metagenome | biome: human; feature: gut; material: faeces | place: Denmark | collected 2013-09
GCGGTGGGGGTGTCGGCGGCGGTCAGGACGTAGCGGGAATGAATCTCATGGGCCGGGTCGGTCAGGTAGGCGGTCTCGTCAAACTGGATGCCCATGCCGTCCGGCACGCCGTAGAGCAGACCGCAGTGTACGGGGTCGCCAAAGGCGTAGGCCACGGTGCTGTCCCAAGGGTCGGCGCTCGTCACAGCGGACCGGCTCTCGGTCAGCGCGGCCTCGATTTGCTGCACCGCGGCGTCCCATTCGGCGCTGTAGCGCGGCATGGTAAAGCCGTCTGCCAGATTCAGCACGCCGAGCGCGGCCAGCACCAGCGCGGCGGCTGCCGTGCCCGCGGCGGGGCGGGCGTCCTCCACAAGGAGCGCCGCCAGCAGCAGCACATCCAGTACAACCGTATGGCGGGAGCCCTCAACGGGGCGGTACATCAGCAGCAGCGCCAGAAAAACGATGACCGCAGTCACGGCAGCGCAGCCCTTCCAGAACACGGGCCGCCCGGCGCGGGCATCCACAATCAGGCAGACCAGCGTCACGCCCAGCAGCAGGAAAAACAGCAGGTACTGTCCCCCGCTGCGGTTTGCCAGCTGGTCGGCCAGCATTTCGGCCACGGTGCGCAGGGCGTCCAGCAGCTTGTGTGCCACGTCCCTGACGGCGGAGACCACCTGCCCGCGGGCCAGCTCCTGCAGCGGGCTTAAATCGACATTGGTAAAGAAGTAGGGCGCGTAGAATTTGGACATCAGCACGAGCGTGCCGCCCAAGGAAACCGTCCCGCCCGCCACGCAGACAGCGATGCGGCGGCAGTCCTGCCGGCACAGCGCCAGCGGGAACAGCCAGAGCACGGCCTCATAGGGGCGCACGAGCGTGGCCACGGCGCACAGCACACACAGCCCCGCCCACGCGGCGCGGCTTTTGTCCCGCCGCGCCAGAATGCCGCAGCCCAGCACCGCCAGCATGAGCGCATAGTGCAGCGGCTCCTGCATGGCGGAGAACACATAGCGGATCGGCGCGTTCATGGCGGCCAGCGCCGCGGCAAAGGCCAGCTGGCGCTTCCAGCCAAGCCGTGCGGCCCGGGCGAAAAACGTCCAGCCCAGCACGACGAACAGCAGGTTGCACCACAAAAAGGCATTCTGCCCGCGCAAAAGCAGCCCCGGCAGCGCATAGACCAGAAAAACCGCCGGCCCCCACGCGGCGTAGGTGCCGACGGCGGCGTGCGACTCATTGAAGCCGAAGTACCCCTGCGGCGCGCCGTGCTGCACGGCGGCGGCCAGCTGCTTGCTGTAGATGACCTCGTCGCTCCAGGAGCTGACCGGCAGGAAGATCTCCGTCACCGGCACCCTGTAGACGACCAGCTCATACGCCAGCAGGAACACCAGCGCGGCGGCAGCGGTGCAGAGTGTGTGCGCCCAGCCGGGCAGGGCCTTACTGCGCATAAAATTCCAGGACCTTGGCAATGACCTTATTGCGGTCTGCCTCGGTCAGGCCGTAGTACATCGGCAGGCGGACGAGGCGCTCGCTCTCGGCGGTGGTGTAGACGTCCGCGCCGTCAAAGCGGCCAAACTTCTCGCCCGCCGGGGCGGAGTGCAGCGGGATATAATGGAACACGGCCAGAATATCGTTTGCCTTCAGGTGGCGGATCAGCGCGGTGCGCTCCTCCAGATCCCTGCATTTCAGGTAGAACATGTGGGCGTTGTGCACGCAGTCCGCCGGGATGGTGGGCAGCTCGACCCTGCCCGCGTCGGCCAGCGGCCGGAAGGCATCGTGGTAGGCGTTCCAGGTCGCCATGCGGTTGTCGTTGATCTCGTCGGCGTGGAGTAGCTGCGCCCACAGATAGGCGGCGTTCAGCTCACTGGGCAGGTAGCTGTCGCCAAAATCGACCCATGTGTATTTGTCCACCTGACCGCGGAAGAACTTGGCGCGGTTCGTGCCCTTCTCGCGCAGGATCTCCGCGCGCTCATTGTACGCGGGATTGTTGATGACGAGTGCGCCGCCCTCGCCCATCGAGTAGTTCTTTGTCTCGTGGAAGGAGTAGCAGCCGAAATCACCGATGGTGCCCAGTGCCTTGCCCTTGTAGCTACTCATAACGCCCTGCGCCGCGTCCTCGACGACCTTGAGGTCATGGCGGCGGGCAATGTCCATGATGGTGTCCATCTCACAGGCGACACCGGCGTAGTGCATGGCGATGATGACCCGCGTCTTATCGGTGATGGCCTGCTCGATCTTCGTCTCGTCGATGTTCATCGTGTCGGGGCGGATGTCCACAAAGACGAGCTTCGCCCCGGCCAGCACAGCGGCGGTGGCGGTGCTGGAGAAGGTGAAGCTGGGCAGAATGACCTCGTCACCGGGGTGAATATCGCACAGCAGCATGGCCATGTCCAGCGCCGTAGTGCCGCTGGTGGTCAGCAGGACCTTCTGGGCGTGGAAGCGCTCCTCCAACCAGGCGTTGCACTGCTTGGTAAAGGCGCCGTCGCCGCAGATTTTATGAGAGTCGATGGCCTGCTTGACGTAGTCGAGCTCGTCGCCCACGCAGGGCGGTACGTTAAAAGGGATCATAGTAAAAGCCTTCCTTCCGGCTGGATTTTTATAATCGTATTTAGTATAACACAGTTTGCGGTATTTGTCACTTTATCGCGGAACAGATTTGCGCAAAATCGCCTTATTTTTTTATGCGCGCGTCGTTGTAGGCGCGGATCATAATGGCCGCAAACCAGAGCATAACGACGCTGAACACCACAAAGCTGACGGCGGCGACGGAGGTCAGCGACGGGATAAAGTGCGTGACGGTGTAGACGGCCAGCGGCACGGCGGCAATGTACGGCATTTTGCTTTGCTGCCGCCCTGCCAGCCGCACCAGCACGAGCGCCGCGCCCCAGAACAGCCACAGGTCTGCCGCGCGCAGCGCCGGGGCCAGCCGTGCCCACGCCCCGCCGGTCTGGCTGCCGCAGAGGATCAGCTCCAGCACAACCCCCGCCGCGCCGAACACGGTAGGCAGCCTGGTTTTGGAGGCCAGCAGCAGATAGCCCACAAGGGCCAGCACGGTGAGAGAGACCTCCTGTATGGCGGCATTTTCCGGCACGGCCAGCAGGGCGCGCCCCGCCGCCGCCACACCGACAAGCAGATAAGCCAGAGCGGTTTTATTGCGTTTGTCCATGAATGTTATTCTCCTGTTTCTTGCGATTGTTCGCGGGATACCCCTCTTGGCCCCCTCTGCGAGGGGGCTGCCGCCGCAGCGGCTGGGGGAGAGAAGCTTGCGACAGCCCGAAATATTTCGGGCAATGGCACAGTTCTCTCCCTCCGGCCCTGCGGGGCCACCGCTCCCCTTCTGGCGCTGCGCGCCACCTCCCCCGTCCCGGGGGAGTCTGTCTCGCAGAGGGAGGCAAGGAAGGCGAGCGGCATATATTCGTATTTAATTTAATTTTTATTATACCTCTTTTATAACCCCCTTGCAAGCGCTGGCGCGGCGGCGTATAATGGGGATGTTTATACAAGAAAATGTGCGTTTTTTGTATAAAGCTACATCAATAAGCGAGGTTTTGGGATATGGAGTTTTCTCGTCGTCTGGACCTGTTCGGGCCGGAGATTTTCGCGGCGCTCAACGACAAAAAGGTCGCGTTGGAGGCCGAGGGCCGTCATCTTTACAATTTAAGCGTCGGCACGCCGGATTTTGCACCGGCAGACTACCTGAAGCAGGCGCTCATCGACGCCGCGCAGGACAACGAAAACTGGAAGTACAGCCTGCGCGACCTGCCCGAGATGCTGGAGGCTGTCTGCGGCTACTACAAGCGCCGCTTTAACGTGGACACCATCACCCCCGACGAGGTCATGAGCTTCTCCGGCAGCCAGGACGGCATCGGCCATCTGGGCCTGGCGCTCTGCAACGACGGCGATCTGGTGCTGCTGCCCGACCCCTGCTACCCCGTCTTTATGACCGGCTCCAAGCTGGGCGGTGCCGAGCCGTGGTACTACAAGCTGACGAAGGAGAACCACTTCCTGCCCGACGTCACCTCCATCCCGGAGGACGTGGCCCGCAGGGCCAAGCTCATGCTGGTCAGCCTGCCCGCCAACCCCGTGGGCAGCATCGGCACACCGGAGCTCTACGCCGAAATCGTAGATTTCTGCCGTAAGTACGACATTCTTCTGGTACATGACAACGCCTACAGCGATATTATCTTTGACGGTGCCCACGGCGGCAGCATCTTCAACACGCCGGGTGCCGGGGAATGCGCGGTGGAGTTCTTCTCTTTGAGCAAGAGCTTCAACGTCACGGGCGCGCGCATCAGCTTTTTGGTGGGGCGGCGCGATGTCATCGCCGCCTGCAAAAAGCTGCGCACCCAGATCGATTTCGGTATGTTCCTGCCCATTCAGAAGGTCGCCATTGCTGCCTTGACCGGCCCGCTGGACGGCGTGCAGCGCCAGTGCGGCGAGTACCAGCGCCGCCGCGACGCCCTGTGCGGCGGTCTGCGCGGCATCGGCTGGAACGTGCCCGACAGCCACGGCAGCATGTTTGTCTGGGCCCCGGTGCCCGCCGGGTACAAGACGAGCATGGACTTCTGCCTGGCCCTGATCGACAAGGCCGGCGTCATCTGCACCCCCGGCTCGAGCTTTGGCCCGAGCGGCGAGGGCTACGTCCGTTTTGCCCTGACGATGCCCGTTGAGAAGATCGGCGAGGCCGTACAGGCGATCAAAAACAGCGGCATCCTGGGGTAATTTGCCCGCTTTTTAAGGCGGCTGGGGGGTGCGCTGTGTTTGCCCGCCGGGCACACGCGGCAACCGCAGACCCTCCGAACCGATGCCAGGCATCGTCCCCTACAGCGTAGGGGCGGATTCCATATCCGCCCCGGCAGAGCCATCCTTCCTAATAAAGAACACCGCCGATCCGGGTCACGGGTCGGCGGTGCTTTTTTGAACAAATCATTGATTACTGTGCGTTTTCACGCAGGGCGGCACGCATTTCCTTCTGGATGGCAGGGGTCGTTTCCACCTTCTGCATCAGGGCCGCGATCAGCTCGGGCAGCTGCTTTGCGGGCAGCTGCTCTGCAATGACCGAGGCCAGGTACTCAGCGTGGGACATGGCAGGCTCAAACGTGCGGGCATAGGTCTTACCGCTGCGCACGAAGCCAACCTCCCGCAGAACACCCTTCTCCATCAGGCTGTTCAGCATCGAGAAAATCGAGCGTTCCTTCCATTTACGGTCAACACAGGTTTTCACGACTTCCGTCTGTGCCATCGCGTGATCCGCCTGCCAAAAAATTTCCATGATCTGTTGTTCGCTTTTTGTCAGATGCACGTTGGTATACCTCGCTTTAAAAAATGTCTACACTCCTATAGTATCCGCTTGTCAGCAAAATGTCAATGAGTTTCTGAAAATTTTTTCAAGTTTTTCTGGTTATTTCATAACAGTTTACAAATCTGGCACATTTAGCGGGCAACTTCGTGTATTTCCCGATTTATGTCATAGATTCGACAGTTTACAAAAGTGTGGCATATATGTGGCGTGTTCTGCCGCATCATGCCACACTTTTGCCGCAAATGGTAATTCGTGTACCCCCCCCGTCATTTTTTAGTTGATTTCATCCTCTTTGCGCCGTTCCTGTCATTCCGCCGGCCACTGGCCGCGCAGGTACTCGAGTGCGCGCTTTTCCAGCCGCGAAACATAACTGCGGCTGATGTGCAGCGCCTGCGCCGTCTGCTGCTGGGTCTTGGGCGCACCGTCAAATCCATACCGCTGCCGCATAATAGCGCGTTCCCGGGCGGGCAGAGCGTCCACCAGCGCACGCAGCCGGGCGGCGTCGGCGCGGCTCTCGCAGCCGGCCTCCATGTCGACTTCATCGGGCAGGGTGTCCGCCAGCGTCAGCTGCCCGTCTGCCTCGAGCGGCTCCTGCAGCGACAGCGTCACTCCCGTCCGCCGCCCCCGCCGCAGATCCATGCGGAGCTCATTCTCAATACATCTGCTCGCATAGCTGGCAAAGCGCTTGCCCTTGGCGGGGTCGAAGGTATCCACCGCCTTGATAAGCCCAATCGTGCCGATGGAGATCATGTCGTCCTGTGCGCTGTTCCCGGCATAGTATTTTTTGCAGATATGCGCGACGAGCCGCAGATTGTGGCGGATCAGCGTATCCCGCGCCTGTGCGGCGGCTGCCCCACCCTTTTGCAGATCGGCAAAGGCCGCGCGCTCCCTGTCCGGCGGGAGCGGACGCGGGAAGGACCCGCTTTCGAGATGCAGCGCCAGGTACAGAATATGCCCTGCCGCCGCCTGCAAAAACAAACCAAAAATGCCCAGCATACACACCACCTCGCGGAAGTGTATGCCGGGCATGGAAATTCTATTCTGTCTTTTGGGTGGCGAACGCCGGGTTGGCGGCGCACGTCGGCGGGGACGTCCACATGGGCAATGAAGCCTTTTTCTTTACAGCGCAAACTGCACCGCGCAGAAGGCGGCGTAGATCGCCAGGAGCAGGATGCCCTGGGCGCGGTTCAGCTTGCCCTTGACGAGGGCGGGGACCGTCAGGATCAGCATGACGGCCAGCATGACCGGCAGATCCAGCACAAGGCTGGAATTGATGCCGAACAGCGCGGCGCTCTGCGGGATGGTGAAGGGTGCCAGCGTGATCGACATGCCGCTGACCAGCACAAGGTTAAAGACATTCGCACCGACGACGTTGCCCAGCGACAGGTCGCTGTGGCCCTTGACCAGCGAGGTGACGGCCGTGACCAGCTCGGGCAGCGAGGTGCCGAGCGCGACAAACGTCAGGGCGATGACGCTCTCGGGCACGCCGAGGGCCTGCGCGATCAGGGTGCCGTTGTCCACGAGCAGGTTTGCGCCGACGGCGATCAGCACCGCGCCCAGCACAAGCAGGATCAGCGTCTTGGCGAGGGGCATTTCCTCCTCCTCGGACGCCTCTTGCTCACCGGCGGGGGTGTTTTTCATCTGCAGCACGTTGACGGCCATGTACGCCACAAACGTTGCCAGCATGATGATGCCCATGACGCGGGTGAATCTGCCGAAAACATAGGCCGCAATGCAGTAGATGGCCGCCGCCGCGAAGAAGAAGGCGACGGGGGTTTTCAGCGTTTTGGGGTCTACCCTGCCGGGGCGCACCGCAATCGTGATGGCCGCGATCAGTGCCGCATTGCAGATGACCGAGCCGATGGCGTTGCCGTAGGCGATCTCGCCATGGCCGGACAGCGCGGACATCGTGGAGACCATGACCTCCGGCAGCGTCGTGCCGATGGAGACCACCGTCGCGCCGATGAGCAGCTCCGGCAGGTGGAAGCGGCGGGCCAGTGCGGACGCGCCGTCAACAAACCAGTCGCCGCCCTTGATCAGGAACAACAGACCGACAATAAAAAGCAGCACAGGGATGAGCATATTGATTCCTCCGTTAAAAATGCACGTTATGTGTCGGAAATTATATTATACCACGGCAGTCCGGGCGCCGTCAAACGGGGCAGGGTTTAAAATGTAAAAATGCAGCCTTTCGCGCGCATGGCTTTCCCCCGGAGGGGGAAGCTGTCAGTGGCCCAGACCACTGACTGATGAGGGTCGACCTTGCAGATGCTGCCCGTTTACAGGCTGTTGCCGTGCACACGCCCCTCATCCGGCCCTGCGGGCCACCTTCCCCCGCGGGGGAAGGCAAAAAGCCCCCCAATTCTTGCACACTTTCCCGCGTTATGTCCTGCCAACACAAACACAAAACCCCGCAGGGGGTACCTGCGGGGCTTTGTGCATAGAGGGGTGGGAAAGTATATAAAGGTCAGTGAATGTCTTGATTGATTACGAATATTATTATAGCAAGTTTTCTTAAAATGTCAAATGTCAGACTTGCATTTTGGTTTTCAAAAGATTATAATAAAGTCATTCCCACTTAATTTTATTTAGCAAGCGCACAAAAAAGCATACTTTTCCAATTTTGTTAAAGATAACAGTGATTGTATACTTCACTTTATTTTTTTGTGCGCATTACACAAAACAATGACAAGGAGTCAATCCATGGACGATTTGGACCACAAAATCCTACAACTGCTGGCGGAAAATGCGCGTATGCCCGTTAAGGACATCGCCCAGCGGGTCAGCCTGACCAGTCCCGCCGTATCCAGCCGGATCCACCGCCTGGAGCAGGAGGGTGTCATCGGCGGGTACACTGTCGTGCTGCGCCATCCAGACGCGCCCGCCCGGGTCGAGGCGCTGATCTCGGTACTGGTGGACGCAGCGACCCGCGCGAGCTTTCTGACCATGATCGAGCAGGAGCCGCAGGTCTTGCAGTGCTTCCGCGTGACAGGCAGCTACAACTTTATAATCAAGGTAAGCTGCACCGACATTGACGCGCTGGAGCACCTGCTGACCAAGATGCAGAAGATGGGCTCCACCAACACCCAGATCATCCTGAACACCCAGCTGGACCGCGGTCTGGCATTCGACGAATAAGCGAGGTTTTTATGGCACATTTTTGCAAAAACTGCGGTCTGCTGACTGCCCCGCACGACGAGCGGTGTCCCAAGTGCGGCGCACCGCTGCCGCATATCCCGATGGGCGAGGCTCTGTTGGAGTCCATGCGTCAGTCCCCGGAGGGCACCGTTGAGACCGGCGAGCCGCTGTACGAGCAGGACCTGGAGGAGGACCGCGTCGACGCCATGAGCCAGGGCGCGACGACGGCGGCCATGCTGCTGTTCGCCATCCCCATCGCCGGGTTCGTGCTGGCGGTGGTGTGGAGCTTTGGCGGCACGCAGGACCCTGCCCGCAGGCGGCTGGCCCGGGCGTACCTGATCCGTGCGCTGGTCGTGGCGGGGCTGGTCATCCTGTTTGTGGCTGTGGCCGCGATGGTGTTTACCGCCGCGCTGCACAGCCAGCTGGCCTACTACTATTACCGTTGAGGAGGCGCCATGAAAGCATCTATCATCATCCCCAACCTGAACGGCGCGGGCTGGCTGCGGGATTCCATCGAGTCCGTCTGGGCGCAGACCGAGCAGGATTTTGAGCTGATCGTCATTGACAACGGCTCCACCGACGAGAGCCTGGACATCGCCCGCAGCTACTGCGGGCGGGACCGCTACACTTTAATTGAAAACGCCGGGAACACCGGCTTTTCCCATGCGGTGAACCAGGGCATTGCGATTGCCAAAGGCGAATACATGGCGCTGTTCAACAACGACGCCTTTGCGGAGCCGGATTGGCTGGCGGAGCTGATCAAAACCGCCGACGCCGACCCGAAAATTTTTGCGGTCAGCAGCCTGATGCTGCGCTACTATGAGCCGGAGCTGGCCGACGACGCGGGCGACTACGTGACGATCCTGGGCTTTGCCTGCAAGCGCGGCGACGGCTTAAAGGCCAGCCGCTATACAAAGCCCTGCCGCGTGTTCAGCGCGTGCGGCGGCGCGGCGCTCTACCGCAAGTCGATTCTGGACGAGATCGGCGTGTTTGACGAGCTGTTCTTCGCGTATTACGAGGACGTCGATTTGAGCTGGCGTGCGAACAATTTCGGCTACAGGAACGTCTATTGCCCCACGGCCCGCTGCCGCCACATCTGCGGCGCGACCACCGGCGCGGTGCGCTACAACCCGTTTAAGAGCATCCAGAGCGGGCGCAACAGCATTCTGCTGCCCTACAAGAACCAGCCGATTTTGATGTTGGTTTTGAATTTTATCCCGATGCTGCTGGGGTATCTGCTCAAAGTGCTTATGTTCCGGCTGCGCGGCTTCGGCGGGGATTACGCGAAGGGCTTCCGCGAGGCGTGGGCGGCGCTGCCGAAGATAAACAAACCGAAATTCAAGTGGCGGAACCTGCCCAATTATGTCTGGGTGGAGTTCAGTCTGATTGCCGGGCTGTTCAAGTACATTGTGTACCGCGTGCAGCGGGCGTTGAAGATCACGTGATGGGGTGCGTTGCCTTTCATTTTGCTGCGCTGTAGGGGCCGGGCATGCCCGGCCTGGTGCTTTCCCGGGAGGCTGGTGCTAACGGGTAACGGCCAAAGCCCCTCCGGCCATCGCTGCGCTCGGCCACCTCCCCTGTGAGGGGAGGCTTTTCTCGGGCGGAGCCCGCAAAAGGCTCCTCGCATTGCGAGGCCTGAGGGGCTTTGGCCGTTTTCCGCAGACTCCCTTTTCTCTTACTTTCTTCGAGAAGAAAGTAAGCAAAGAAGCTTCCAATATCTCAACCAAAAAGCACCTGCTGGCCGGTCACACGCATACCGGTCAGCAGGTGCTTTTATTTTACTTGTTTAGAATTTCTTTGGTTCTTTCTTTGCAAAGAAAGAACATCTCTCGTTTAATCCTCATCCGCAAAGTTGCCCAATGCCTTTGCCTGCTCGATGACCTTGTTCTCGAGCATCTGCGGCAGGGTCTCATACCGGACGAACTCGAACGTGAAGTAGCCGCGGCCCTGGGTCTGCTGGCGCAGGAAGGTGGTGAAGTCCTGCATCTCGGCCACGGGGACCTCGGCCTCGACGACCTGCAGGCCGTCGTCATCGGGGTTCATGCCCAGCACGCGGCCGCGGCGCTTCGTGACCTCGCCCATAATATCGCCGGTGTTGTCGGCGGGGACGTGGGCTTTCAATGCGCCGATAGGCTCAAGCAGGACGGGGCCGGCCTCGGGGATGGCGGCCTTATACGCGAGTTTGGCGGCCATAATGAACGCCATTTCGCTGGAATCAACAGGGTGGTAGCTGCCGTCCAGCAGCGTGGCCTTCATGCCGACCATCGGGTAACCGGCCAGCACGCCGTGCTCGGCAGCCTGACGGACGCCCTTCTCGACTGCCGGGAAGAAGTTCTTCGGCACGCTGCCGCCGAACACGTTCTCGGCAAACTCGATGCCCTCGCCCTCGATGGGCTCGAACTGGATCCAGACGTCGCCGAACTGGCCATGGCCGCCGGTCTGCTTCTTGTGGCGGCCCTGCGCCTTGCAGCTCTTGCGGATGGACTCACGGTACGGCACGCGCGGATTCTCGAGCGTGATCTCGACGCCGAACTTATTCTTCAGCTTGGCCAGCGCAACCTCCAGATGCTGGGTGCCCAGACCGCTGATGATCTGCTGCTTCGTCTCGGGGTCGACCACGAACCGGATGGCGGGGTCCTCCTCGATCAGGCGGGCCAGCGCGCTGCCGACCTTACCCTCGTCGCCCTTCTTGGCGACCTTGACGGCCATGCGGTAGCTGCTGATGGGGTACACAGGTGCGGGCAGCGCCACAACGCGGGCGGGGTCACACAGGGTATCGCCGGTCTTGGCGGTGGCCAGCTTGGCAACTGCGCCGATGTCACCGGCGGCGATTTCGGGCGTGTCGGTCTGCTTTTTGCCGCAGACGGTCAGCGTCTTGCCCAGGCGCTCCGGCTGGCCGGTGCGGGCGTTGACGGCGTTGCTCGTCGCGGTCAGCCTGCCGGACAGCACCTTAATAAAGCTCAGCTTGCCGACAAACGGGTCGGCCACAGTCTTAAAGACGTAGGCGCACAGCGGGGCGGCGGGGTCGGCGGTGATCTCCACCGGCTCGCCGCCAGACTCGCCCACGGCGGACGCGGTGTCCGCGCCGGGCAGCAGCACGTTCATGTTGTAGAGCAGCATATCCAGCGCCTGCGCGTTGACCGCAGAGCCGCAGAACACGGGCGTGATCTGGCCGCTGCGCACGCCGGAGGCCATGCCCTGGACGATCTCCTCTGTGGTGAAAGCCTCACCCTCGAAGAACTTCTCCATCAAAGCCTCGTCGGTCTCGGCGATGGCCTCGCTCATGGCCTGGATCAGGCCCTCAAAGCGGTGGCCGATGTCGGGCAGGTCGATCTGGACCTGCTTGCCGCCTTCGTATTTGAAGGCCTTCTGGCTGAACAGGTTGATGTAGGCGACGGTGCCGTCGTCCAGACGGACGGGCACGACGCAGGGGCAGACACTGGGGCCGAATTTAATTTTCATCTGCTCCAGGATCTTAAAGTAGTCGGCATTTTCCAAATCAGCCTTGGTGACAAAGATCATCCGCGCCTTGTTGTTTTTCAGCGCCAGCTGGTACGCCTTCTCGGCACCGACGGTCACGCCGGAACGCCCGGACACACAGATCAGCACGCTCTCGGCGGCCATGATGCCCTCGGCAGCGCCGGTCTCAAAATCAAACAGACCCGGTGCGTCGATCAGGTTGTACTTGATGCCCTCGTACTCGACGGGGACAACGCTCGAGTTGAGCGATGCCTTGCGGCGGATCTCCTCGGGGTCAAAGTCGCTGGCGGTGGTGCCGTCCTCGACACGGCCCATACGCTCGGAAGCGCCGCTCATGTACAGCAGTGCCTCGGTCAGCGTCGTTTTGCCGCAGCCGGCGTGGCCGGCCACCAGAATGTTGCGGATGTCTTTGCTTGCGTAGCCCATGGATCGTCAAACCTCTTTTCGCGCCGGGGCTGCTTCCGGCAGCCCTGCGGCGTAGAATTTCATTGCGGCGCAGTGATTTTTGAACACTCCCGCCTGTTTGATACTACTTTACCACATTGTTGTGGAAATTTAAACAGTTTTTTCGGATTTTTTGTAAAAATTTTTAGGCAAAAGATTGTGGAAAGTGTAAAAAATCGTTCCTCGACATACAGCGAGTGTAGGGGGCGGGCATTGCTCGCCCGCCAACTTGGCGCAGCATCGTCTTTTCGGGGAAATTTATCACAGGGCAAACGGGTAGGGGCGGGCAATGCCCGCCCCTACCAATCGTTTCTTTGCCGGTCCGTGCAGCAAAAAAGCCGCACAGCTTTCACTGTACGGCTTAACGGCTCACTTATTTTTCCTTCTTCGCCGTCTTTTTGCGACGGCGGACGCGCCCGCTGTCGGCCTGGGCCTCGGGAACATAGAGGCTATAGCTCAACAGGTAGCGGCCATGGGCAGGGATGCGGTAGAACGCGGCCTTGATGCGCTCCAGCGGGCCGGTGCCGCTCTCGGCGGTGCTGCCGCTCAGCATAACAACATACTGCATATCGGTGTAGCGGGCGGCCACATCGCACTGGCGCAGATTCGTGCGGATCAGATCGCCCAGCTGCTCCACCATCAGAGCGGTCTCGGCAGCATCGGTGTTCTGACTGGGAGCCACGGTCAGGATCGCCAGAAATACCTGCAGACCGTAGCGGACCTGCACGCCGCGCTGTACGCGGTAAATTTCCTTGAACGTCTCAAAGTCGCAGATACAGGCCCCCGTGTCCTCGGTATCCGGCAGAGCAGAGATCAGCTTGGAGACCTCGCTCTCCATATTGCGGTCTGCCTGGCGCATCTGGCGGTAGGCAGAGCCTGCGCGGCCCGGCTCAATGGCATGATGCAGGCAGCCCATGGCGCTGCCGCGGCGTGCCAGATCCTGCGCCTCCTCGTGGCGGCCCAGCGTCTCCAGCGCGACGATCTTTTCCAGATAAAGGCGCTCCTCATAGGGGTCCAGCTCCAGCGCGCGGGTACACAGCGTAACGATGCGGGTGCTCTCGCCCCATTTTTTGCAGAGCTCCAGCAGGTTTAAAATGGCTGTGCGGTACTGCCCGTGCAGGCGCACGCTGACGCTTTCGACCCACGGCTCGGACGCAGATTGCGGCAGCAGGCGCCCGTCATACAGGTTGACGATCTGCTCATAAATGCGGCTGCGCTTCTCGGCGTCGCTCTCCTTGCGAGCCAGCTCCGACAGGTCGTTGACCTCAAACACATCCACGCTGCAGTCCAGATGGGGGTTCCACTGGTAGTAGCCGCGGCTGGTCACGATGCAGTCCTTCATCTCCTCCAGACCCTCCGCGTCGATCATAAGGCGGAAGCGATGCAAGATGGCGCGCAGGGCCATGTCCGGGTTGGTGGACCGCTCCCCTGCCCACAGGGTATCGGTCAGTACCTTGTGGGAGACGCGCTCCCCGCGCCGCAAAACGAGATACTGCACCAGCGCCGTTGCCTTGCGGGACTGCGCCAGCTGTGCCAGCACGGGCTTGCCGTTCACACGGATCTCAAAGCCGCCCAGCATTTTGATTTCAATTGTTGCCATCCTAGTCATCCTCTCTGCTCTGATGCCCATGACGTTCCTGCATTTTGTCCGGCACACAGGTATTCATGTTTTAAAGTATAACAAGTCCATTTGAATTTGTCCAGTACATCCGCCGGGATTGTAATATACTTTTCAAAAATCGTCCCGGAGGGCACCGCTCACGACTCCGACGATGCCTTGCCGTCCCAGGTGCCGGGTTCATACAGGATGACCGGCTCACCGGGCAACTGCACAATGGCTTTTTGGGTGCACAGCGGCACGATCTGGTTGTCGGCGTCCCGCTTGGCCACAGTCAGCACCACCGTCATAGCCGTAATGCGCGGGGTCTTGGTTTCGTCGCCGTCCTGCGTCCAGCTGCGGGCGTAGAAATGCAGATCGCTGATGAACAGCCCCATATAGGCATCCCGGGGATAGGCCGTTGTGTAGCCGTAGGCAACGTAGGGCAGTTTGACCGTCGTCTCAGTACCGTCCTCGGCCTTGTCCTTTTTTGTGTGCTGCGGGTTGCCGTAGCGCCCGGCGTCATTCAGTGCATCGCGGTAAAAGCGCATGTGCAGGTAGCCGTTCAGCGCATTGGCCTGTTCCGGTGTCAGCAGCGCTGTGCCGTCTGTCTTTGTCAGCGGCGGCACACAGTCCTTGTCGATCAGCTCAATGTGGTTGGGGTAGACGCTGAATTCCAGTGCCGTGCCTTTGCTGTAGTCGTTACCCTTGGACGCAAAAACGCTGTCCAAATTATTAAGGTCCGTTGCGCCGTCGGTGAAGCGGATATAGCCATTCGCCTCGAGCACCTCGCCGCGGATCGTCTCAATGAGCGCGTCGGCCAGGTTTTGCGCGCGGGTCTGCTGCTGGATGTCCATGTACGCCTGTGCGCTGGGCTGTATCAGCGTGACCGCCGCCAGCGTAAAGATCGCCAGCAGCACCATGCAGACGATCAGCTCCACCAGCGTTGTGCCGTTCTGGTTTTTCAAACGCTGCTTCATGGGTTGGTCGCCCCTTCTGCCGTGCTCTTGCTGTAGCGGTAAAACTTGTGCTGTTCCGTCGTTTTTTGGCCGTTTTCCGTAACTTCCGCGCTTGTCTCCACGCTGTCCAGCTCGACGCCGTTCACCGTAAATTCATCGTAATCGCCAAAGGAGAACTCCAGCCCATCCCGCTCATTCACCCAGTTGGGGGCCGCGTTATTGGCCGGGTACAGCCCGGCGCAGAAGGCATAGGCTGTCTCCCGCAGCGACTCGGCCTTTTGGGACATAGCGCGTGCGTACCGCAGCGAGACGACAAACATAGCCGTGAAAAGCATAAGCAGCAGGAACGACACCAGCACTTCCACAATGGTCTCGCCGCGCTGATTTTGTAAAGTATGTTTCATAGCGGGTCACTCCTGTGTTGTGCCGGTGCTCTGTTTGGCACCGCGGGTGTAGGTGATGGAATCGGGCTGCTGGCTGGTGTCGCAGTGGAACGTCAGGCGGTTGCTGCCAATGTTGTCGGCAGTAATGGGCTGTTCACCACTGCCGGGGGCGTAGAACGTCAGGTCGCTAATACGGTAATACTTTGTTGTACTGTCGTTTATTGTGTAATACACCTTGGGGAATGTATTGTTTTTTGCCTGGCTGCCGTCGCTGTCGTACTTCACTGTGCGGTCATAGGTCCGCGTGAAGGCAAAGCTCTCGCCGTTTTTCGTGACTGTCACCGTAATGTCCAGCTGTAAATCGACGATTGCCATGCCCTTGCGGTCTTCCCCCTCCAATGTGTCGAGCAGGTTGCGCAGGTCTGTGACACTGGTACTGTTCGCCGTCTGGTTCAGCTTGTCGGCACCGTCGCCCGGGCGGCGGCGCAGTGTTACCGTGATGGCCTCGGCCCCGTCATCAGGCTGGCTGGCATCGGGTTTCCAGGCGAACTCCTTGGGCTGGGATTCCAAATCATAGATGTCCTTGCCGTAGCTTTGGGAGAACATGAACTGCTCATTGACGAACTTGGCAAAGCTGCTGTCCTTCTTGTTCAGCTCCCCTTCCAGCACGTCGGAAAAGCTGGTTGCCAGCTGGTAGGCTTCCTGTTCCAGCAGCTGGCGGTTGGCATTGGCCGTCAGCACGGAGGCCGCATAGACCAGCGCTGCCGACAGCGCCACAAACAGCGCGCCGATGCAGAGGACCAGTATCATCGAAAGCCCCTGCTCCCCGCGCAGAATGCTGCGTGCCCTGCGGTGCATAATGCCACCTTCTTTCCTGAAATAAAATTACGATGCGTCGCTTGTTTCCGTCTGTTTCGGGGGCGCGGTTTCCGCCGCGTCCGTCTCATCCGGGGCAGCGGCGGTCTCCGGGGTCGCCATGGGCAGTGCCGCACGGGCCCGCATCAGGACCGGGGGCACGCTTGCGGGGGCGCTTTCCGCCGCCGTGCTTTCTGCAGTCTCGGCGGGCGCGACGCTCTCCGCGGAATCCATACTCTGGGCATCCTCCGCCGCATCGGCGGTGTTCGCCTCGTTGACGGGGACCTTGACCATGCCGGATTCGACGGTCTTACCCTTGTCATCCGAGTGCGCCAGCGTCTGCAGCGTCACACTTGCGGTGAACTTTTGCAGAGCGAGCGAGTCGTCCTGCACCTTTTCCTGCAGCTCGGGCAGGGTGATGCGGTAAACAGGCTCGGCGCCGTCCTCCTGCACCAGCTCCAGCATGGGAACCGTCTGTGCCTTGTAGTACAGCGTACCGCCTTCCTTTTCCACCGTGCCGGTGACGTTATAGGGTTGCGATTCCCAGTCTGTCACGTTGCCGTTCTCGTCGGTCACAGGCTCAACGCTCAGGTCGTACCAGATGCGGGTCTCGCCGGTCTCCTTGTCCACATCGTCGGTCTGCTTAAGCTCCGTCGTTTCGCCGTTATAGGTCGTCTTGGTAACGGTTTTGATTTTCCCGCGCTTATGCGTGGTGCCGTCTGTGTCCGTCTCGTCCCTGTCGTAGGTCGTCACCGTAATGCTGTAGGGCTTTTTGTCCTTGTCCAGCGGCGTGACGGTAAAGGTATATCTGTTGGTCAGGTTGCGCACCGTGCCGTCGGCCTGGGTGTACTTGTTCACCGCGGTCCACTCCACCGTAAAGCGGCGCAGCTCCAGCGAGGCCTTACCGCGCTCGACGGCAAACTCGGGGTCGTTGTACAGGTTGACCTCCTGCGCGTAAACGGCATTGCCAAGTGCGCGTTCCGGTTCGTCCACGGGGGCGTCCAGCGTGATGGCCGGCAACTGTGCCGCTGCGGCATCCTGCTGCAGGATGTAGAACCAGTTCGACGCTGTCCTGCCGTCGGTGGGCATAACGCGCACCGCGGGCAGCAGGTATTGTTTTGCATGGTCGGGCGTCAGCGTAAAGCCGTTGCCGTCGGGCACAAAGGTATAGCTGGCGGTGGTGTCGTTGACGCTGGCGCTCCCGCCCACCGTGCGGCTGTCCTTCGGGATGACCAGCTCGGCGTCGCCGCTGTCCAGCATCTCGTCCAGTGCTTGGGTCAACTTCTGCTGGGCCTCATACTTGGCCTGTCCGGTGCCTTCGCCCTGCCAAGCCTCGGCCAGTTTGGCAATTTTTGTATAGTTGGCCACATCGCTGAAGATATAGCCGGTAAAGTAGACATTGCCCTGTGCGGCTTCCTTCAGCGTCATGTTGAGCTTGAGATCGTTCAGGAACGTCTCCTGATTCGGGCTGTTGTTGTCAAAAGCGACGTTTTCAACCACAGGTGCAGCGGCGCGGCTGACGATGGTCTCGGACTGGCTCAATGCGCCGTCCGGGCCGTCAAAGCAATTGCTATCAGCCTTGCGGCGGGCAATGACGCGGAAGCGCAATGCCTTGCCCTGATACTGCTCCAGATCCAGCGTCAGGCTGCCGACGTTGCCCGTGGTGGGCAGCGTCAGCACAGGTTTGCCGCCGTCATCGACGACGCACAGGTAATAGTAGCCAATGCGCGCGTCGTCGGACGGCGACCAGCTGACCGTGTAGAGCAGGGCATCCGCGTTGTCGGTCTCGCCGTTGACGCGGGTGATGGAGCTCGGCGCGCTGATGCCGGGCAGGCGCTGCTTAACGCTGTAATCCGCCACAGCGGACGCGCCGATTTCCTTGGTGCCGGCTGCCGCCACGCGGGTGACCTCGAGCCGGACCTTGTCATAGCGCCAGCTGTCGCTGCCGTTGGCCAGCATGGTATCCACGTTGACAGGCAGGGTAAAGCTGTTGCCATTTTGTGTCGGCGTCAGGGTGACGCCGTACTTCAGCGCAATTTGCTCCTGACCGGTCACCTTGCCGTCCGCGTTCGTCAGTAAGCCGTAGAGCTTGATCTGGTAGTCGGGGGCTGCGTCCGCGGCCTTCATGTCGTCCTGTGTCCATTTGAACGTGTAGGTCAGCTGATTGTTGTTATCCACTACGCCGTCCCCAATGGTTTCGGCCAGCGTCGGGGCTTTTAGGACATTCAGGTTCAGCTGCTTGAAGATGATCTGCGGGGTCGTTACCGTGGCCTGTGTAGCCCAACTCGGGTCATCGGTGCGGTTCACGTCGGAGAAGCAGAGCGGCGTCAGATGGGCATAGGTATAGCTGTGCTCGCCCGTGCGGACGATCTCATAGCCGTTCTTCCACCAGATTTCTTTGCCGGTGTCGTTTGTCTCGTTCGCATGGCTGGCGATGGCTGTGGACACTTCCTCCTCCGTGGCATCCCAGCGATACTTCATGTCGCCCTTGCCGCTGGTGACGGGCACCGCGACAACGAGGAAGTCGGTGTAGTTCGTCATGGCATCCGACGGCAGGCTGTTCAGGTTGAAGGTGACGGGAGACTCCGTCACAATGCTTTCCCGCGCGGCCAGCGTGATGTACTGGCCGTTCAAAGATACGCCGTTGACTTCGTCATTGCCCAGATATTTTGCCAGCAGCATGACGCGGTAGGTCGGGCTGCCGTGCTCGCTGCTGTCGCTCTTGACCCCCGGGGTAAAGCTGAACTTCACGGTTGCTTCAAAGCTCTCCGCTGTCTGGCCGGTGTAGGTCACAAACTCCGTGTCGCCGTCCTTGTTCAGCTTGCCCAGCGGCAGACCGTCCTCGTCCTTGCCGGAGTCACCGTTGTGGTCACGCCACTGGGACGGGAGATAGGTCTCTGACTTGTACTGGGCCGAGCGCAGATACTTTGTACTGCTGCTGTTGTCCGGGGTTGCCAACGCCGTAAGCGTCAAAGTGCGTTCCAAATTTTGGGTCAGGCGGATGTACTGCTTGCCATTCTGTGCAAAATAATAATTATACGTTCCATCGGTCAGCTTAACGGTCCATGCCTCGTCTGTCGGGTATTCGGTGTAGTTTTTCAGCACCGCGACAACCTCATACTTGAATTCTCTCGATTTTTCATCCGGCGTCTGGCACTGATTCCAGTCAAAGCCGCCGTTATTCCGCTTTACCAGCCGGAACTCAATCTCCGGTGTCGGCAGGGCGTGCATAAAGGTCTGCACGCCGCTGGTGTTGAAGTTATCAGCCAGACTCGAGTCGTTGTTGGTATTGTAGGGCGTTACACGCACGACGAAGTTACCCGTCCACGCTTTATCAGCCACAAAGGTATAGCTGCGCTGGTAGACGTCAGCAGTCAGGTAGGCGGCCCCGGTGATATTGCCTGCGGCGTCGCAGGGCAGAATTTCAACACGGTAGTAAGCGGCGGGGCTGGCGTTCTTGTCGCTGTCGCTCGGCTCGCCCCACGTCACTTTATAACGGCCATAGACGTTGTTGTCCGCGTCCTGCACCTGGCTGGCCTTGACGTCGATTTTTCCCGGCTTGGCTGGCTTGGTGCTGTCCAGCACGTACTTATAGTAGTTCTGGATGACCTCGTCGGTGATGTCGGTAATATCAACGTCTGATTTGTCCGATTTGTCCGTACTGTTCGCGGCTTCGCCGAATTGCAGCATCACAGTCGCTCTCTGGTTGCCGGGATTGGTATCATTGCCCGCGCCGGTATCATCGAAAATGTAGGCTTTCTTACCGTCGGTCTTGATATAGGCAGAGTTTGGTTTGGCAGGCGAGCCCGCAGATGTACGACCGCTAATCCACCACAGACTGTACGCTGCGCCGTTCCCATCGTCTGCCAAAGTGGGCAGGAACGCAATATAAGGATAGGTTTTGTCATCGACGTTATAGCCTATGTACAGACGATGTGCTTTTACTTTTTCCGAGGACGGGTTCCACGCTGTTTCCTTGTAGGCCGGTTCATAGTTAGGACTATTCCAGTTACTTGTTTTTTCGGCTGGTTTTGTCGTGGTCAGTTTACGGGAATCTTTCTTAAAGAAGCTCTTGCCTGCACTTTCGGAATTTTCAATATAATAGTTGCCGTGGCCGGTGACATTCTCGTTTGCGTTCCGCACATAGGCAATAGGATACCAACTTGCACCAACCCCAACCGTGGCAAAGCAGTTTGTGACATTAGTTGCTTTATTCGACCCTCTACCGTCGCCGCGGCTGCCGACAATGCCGACTCTTCTGTCATCACTTCCGGCACACGTAAAGTTTGTATTAAGGTTTCGGCAGCGGTCAATATTTACCGTAACGTTGTCAATTCTTCCTCCATTCCACGGGCCGATCCATGCCAGAATGCCGACTGCCTGCGACGCTGCCTTGATTGCGCCGCTATTGACGCAGTCGATGATGTTCAGCGTCATAATATCGGTGGGCTTCTTCATCTCGATTTTACCGATAATGCCCGCGCAGTCATTTGCGCCGTTTGATTTATACCAAATCTGACCGTAGTTACGGCAGGAAAGCACATTTGTGGTGCCGCCGGAAATAGGCTGGTCAATAAAGCCGACAATACCGCCGACTGCACCGTAACCGCTGTTTTTGTCGTTCGTGTTTGTTGTGATTTTGCCAAAATTGAAGCATTTCTGCACGGTTCCGCCGTAGTCCAGCCAATAGGCGATCACGCCGCCCACGTTGGCCGAGCGGCTGTTGAACACACTGCCGCAGTTGACTACCTTGCTGACAGACCACCGATCATCGCTGCGGTTCTGCTGCTGGCCAATGACACCGCCCACATGGACAACAACACGATTTTCGCTCTTGTAAATGTTGTCATTGTCTGTATCGTCCTTGTTCTTAGCCCCATCAAACACGCGCGTAAACCGGCGCACGGCGGCACAGTTTACCACAGTGTCCAGCACGCTTTTGTCTGTGACGTTGGATTCGTTCTGGCCGACAATACCGCCGACGGTGGATGCCGTTGTCGCATTGTCAGAATAGACAAACCACTGGCCGGTGGCGGAAGTGTCGATTGTACCGCGGAGAGAGTTAAAGCCTGCCAGACCGCCCAGATAACCGGCGGCACGGACGGTCTCGCTGTTGTTGCTGCCGCGCAGGGCGACAAGCAGATCATTGGCGGCAAGACCTGTGTTGTTGTAAACGTTCGTGTAGCCCTTGTCCGTCACAGTGTCAACGCCCTTGAGGCCCGCGTAGGTCTTGCCTGTGGTCAGCTCTGCCGCCATGCTGTTGATGCCGGCATTGGCATCTTCCGCACCCAGCCATTTTTCAACCTGCGCAACAAGGGCGAGTTTTGTTGTGTCGCCGCTGACCAGCGCTTTTTTGCTGCCGCTGCCCTTGATAGTGCCGTTGTTGGAACCAGCGACGCCGCCCACAAAGCCGTAACGCGCCGTGATGATGCTGCCCGCGCCGCCGCTGCGCTCGGTGGCGACATAGCTGTTAACGATTTCGTCATTGTTGCGGCCCGCAATGCCGCCCACATGGCTGGCACTGGCGAGCTTTTCGTCTGCGGTCTGGGTCGTGGTGATGTTGCTGATACCGCTGACCTGCAGTTTGATGTATTTGACCTCACAGCCGGTGATTGTGCTGTTGTTCAGACCGGCAATGCCGCCCACCGTGCTGCCGGTGCTGCGCGCACCGACGGAGACAAGGCCGTCCGTGTCCGCGTTGCCGCCCATCGTGCCGGAATAGGTACACTGATCCAGGGTACCGTCGTTCTGGCCTGCGACGCCGCCCAAATTTGTATATTTATCAAGATTTTGTGTAAGGTCCAGCCGAACGTCGGTGCTGCTGACCTTGCCGTCCGCCGTGGTGCGGCCCACCGCGCCGCCCAGCGTGACGGTGTTGGTGCCCGCGCGCAGGCCGTTGTCCAGCGCCAGCGCGCCGTTTTCGACCTGACAGCCGGTGACGGTGCCCTCGTTCATGCCCGCAAGGCCGCCGATGGTGACCGCCGGGGTGCTGAACCGCACGTTGGCGTTTGCCGCCAGCTGCACATTGCGGATGGTCGCGCCCGCGCGGTTGTACGCCGCAATGGCGCCGATGCTCTCCGACGTGCCGGTGATCGTGCAGCCGCTTACGCTGCTGTTGTTTTCCGGCCCGCTGCCTTGGCCGATGATGCCGAAGTTCGTGGCCGTGACGCCGCCCGCCGTGCCGTTGGCCGCGGTGACGTCGGCTCTGACCTGCACATTCTCAATCAGCGCGTTTTTATTATTATTGCCCGCGATGCCGCCCGCCTCGCCGTTGGTGGCGTAGACCGCGTCGGCATTGCCGGACGCATGGCTGCAATGGCTGATCGTACCGCCCGCGTCGTTCTCGCCCGCAATACCGCCCGCATATTGTGTGCTGGCGCGCACCGAGGCGTGGTTATCCACACGGGTGATTTCGGCACGGTTCGTACCGGCCACGCCGCCCGCGTAGTTGGCGGCAGTGACGCTGCCACTGACCGCGCCGTTGGCGTTTTCATCGCCGTAAATGCTGCCCTTATCCGTATTGATACCGGCCACGCCGCCCGCATACTTGTTGGCGGTGACACTGCTTTGCAGCTGGCCGGACAGCGAAATGCTGCCGACGTTGGCACCGGCCACGCCGCCCGCGTACTGGTTGGCCTCTACCGTGCCAGTGCTGTTGTTCTCTGTGCAGACGATGAGGCCCTTGCTTGCCGCAGCGTCACCGCCCAGGTTGACGCCCGCAATGCCGCCGACATAGCTGTCGCCGCGCACGGCACAGCCCTGCGCCGGGTAGGCAGACTGAATAAGACCGCCGTTGACGCCCGCAACGCCGCCCAGATAGGCATACCCGGTTTCACGGTTGCCGAGGGACGCCGCCATGCTGCCGCCGGTGATCGTGCCCTCGTTCCAGCCCGCAAAGCCGCCCGCGGCGCACTTGTGAGCCACTGTGCCGTAGTTTGTGCAGTTTTCCAGCTTCGTGTTGGGTGTGGCATAGCCGATGATACCGCCCGCCAGTGCGCCGTGCACGGGGCCAAAGTCATAGCGGTCACCGGCCAGTTCGCTCAACAAAACGCCGCCTTTAAACGCGCCGTTGTTGGACGGGTTCAGGCCACCGACGGACAGGGCGTTCTGCGTTGCGCCGTTGGTTGCATTTTGAATCGTCAGCTTCGTATTGGCGTCGTTTGCGCCGACGATGCCGCCGACGTAGATGTCGGCCTGCAGGTTGAGCTTGTTCTGGAAGTTGGCAAGGGTGACCTCGCCGCCCGCCGTATTCGCGTCGGTGCTGTCGGTCAGCACGCCGGTGTTCTGGTCAATCTTCGGCAGCAGCGCCGCCAGCGTGACCTTTGCGGGCTTGTCCGCCAGCAGACGGTTGTAGCCGATGATGCCGCCCGCGACGGCGTCGGCCTCGACGCGGCCCGAGGCCACATTTGTTTTAAACGCGCCGCCGTCCGCCACGGTGAAGCGGCCCACCGGCAGGTTGGCGCCGATGACGCCGCCGACAAGCTGCTGACCCGCCACGCGGCTGACCTTCACAGTGGCGGAGGGCAGTTCCGGCGCGCAGTTCAGGCCGATCATGCCGCCGACAGCCTTGTCAGCCGCCACGATCTGGCCGCTGATGGTCAGGTCCTGGGTGGAGGTATTGGAGATTTTCGCATTTTCATCGTTATAACCGGCCACGCCGCCCACGTAGTTGTTGCCGTACAGGATGGCACCCAGCGTCGGGGTGCCGCCCTTATCCCACGTCACAACGCCGTTTTTGCCGTTGCAGCCCGCGATGCCGCCGACGTAGTCGGCGTAGCCGCCCGCGGAGATGCTCAGATCCTTTAACAGGTTGATGCGGCGGGTGTCGGTGGCGTTGTCGCCGGACATACGGTTGGCGCAGTTCTGCACGGTAGCTGTGGCTTTCGGGTCTTGACTGCCGCCCCAGTCGGCATCATTGACGCCGACGATGCCGCCGACGTAGGCCGCGTTCTTTCCAAAGGCCGCGACCAGACCCGTATTGGTCATGCCGCTGATTATGCTGTTGCTGCCGTTGACCGACACGATGCCGCCGACGTAGCGGCTGCCAAAGACGTCACTGCTGTTCGTATCGTTCTGTTGTACGCCGCTGCCGGTAAAGCCACCAGCCAGACCGCCCACAAACCGGCTGCCGAGCACGTAGCCCTTGCCGGTCTTGCAGTTGTCCAGCATAATATCCTTGCCGTAGCCGACAAGGCCGCCGACGAAATCACCCTTGAAGGGGCTGGCGTCGGTCAATGTGCCGGTTTCGTCGAAGCCCGCCTTGACCTGCTCCTTGAGCTGGGTCTCGGTCAGATCGCTGCGGGTCACGCTTTCGCAGCCTTGCAGGGTCACGCCCCTGCCGTAGCCCGCAATGCCGCCGAAGAACTGCCCCAGCACCAGGCTGCGCGCATCGCCCGCGGTATCGCCCTTATAGTTGGCGCCCGCGCTGACCGTGCCGTTGTTCCTCAGGCCCGTCAGGCTCGGGGCACCGGTACCTGTGTCTGTCGTAAACAGGTTGCCGACGATGCCGCCCGTAAAGCCGTTGCCGGTGACAAGGCCGTTGTTGACGATGTTCGTATTGCCGTTCGTTGTCATCTGGGCGGCGTCCACCGTGCCGAACACGCCGCCCACGCCGACGCTGCGCCAGAGGGAGTTCTCGTCATTCGGCTCAGCCGCCGCAGCGGCGTAGCGGGCCTTCTCGCCCTGCTGGTCTGCCGCTGTGTCTGTAACGTTTTTCGTGTCCTTGTCCACAAGCAGACCCGCCACCGTCACGTCCGACGCGACGGTCAGATTCTGCATGACGGAATCCGTTTCGGGTATGGCAACGCCGACGAGACCTCCAATGCCGCGCGGCTCGTCTGTATAATAGGTATAGCTTTTGCTGCCAGCGTCCAGCGTCCGCGCATTGCGCTCCGTTGCGGTGGTAGTGTTGTTAAACGCCAGCGCCGCGGCCACCAGCGCACTGGTCGAGGAGTTCGTGCCGCGGGTCAGGGCGCAGTTTTCCAGCGTGCCGGTGTTGACGCCGCAGAGTGCGCCGACAGCACGCACATCGCGCCAGTTCTCGTCGTCCTCCTCCAGCGCCGTAACGAATTTGGTTGCGGTCAGCTTGAGCTGTTTTTCGTTCGGCAGCGCACCGGCGGCGACGGTCTCGGTCTTGACGTTGACTTGAATGTCCGGGTCGCGCAGTGTGATGTAAGAAATTTTGCCCTTGTTCTCGCCGATAAGGCCGACATAGTGGTCGGCCAGCACGTCCTTCTCTGCCCTGCCGGTTTTTGCAACGGACTTGCTGCTCAATTGCAGATTGAGGATGGGCACACGGGTCGTTTGGGTTGTAAGACCCGTTGTTATGCTCGTAAGTTCGATTTTTTCGCCCAGTTCCGGGATCGTCGGCCAGGCGACAGGGTCATTGAGGGACGGCACCTTGGCCGCAGGCCATGCGCCCGCGGCGCAGTAGACCGTGACGCCGCCGCCCGTCCAGTTCAGGCCGGTGCTGTTGCTGGCCTGGGGGGTCAGCGTGTAGGTGCCCTTGTCGGTGATGTCCCAGTCGGCAGACCAGCGCAGGTTGTACAGATGGCGGAAATATTTCAGGTCGGCCTCTTTCGCCGTGCCGCCCTTGGCCAGCAGGGTGTTTTCCTCGTTCGTCGTTTCCTCTTTGCTGGCTGTGTAGGTGTCGCTGTAGTTTTCCCGCGGCTCGGCGCGCATGGCAATGTAGATGTCCTTCGGGTCGTTCAGCAGGCGGGTGATGCTGTACAGGCTCGTGGCGGCAACGTCAGCGCTGTTCTCACACGCGCGCAGCAGCGCCGCGTCCGCCATGGCGTCCAGCGTCAACACAAAGCTGCCCTTGTTGTAGCTTAACGGGAAGTAGAGTTTCTTCTCCTCGGTGCCGGTCTGCTGGCCTTCATCGTCGTATTGGTAGATAACAACAGGCATCTCTGTGATGACCTGCTTGTTATCATCCGCCGCACCCGCGGTGTCGCGCTTGATCGTGATGGCAAACAGCGGCTTCGTCTTGCCGGTATCCTTGGCATCGTAGGCCGTGGCCGTGTAGGAGGTGTCCAGATCGCCGAGGCTGGAGTTGCCGCTCCAGCTCAGGGTCAGCGTCTCGCCGTTCGTCAGGCGGGGATTCTTGACCTTCAGCTTCGTCTGCACCAGCTGCACAACGTTGACGCGGTCCTCGGCAGAGTAGTAGCCGACAAGGGTGTCATTGCGGCGGTGGTCATAGCTGCGGTCATAAATATTCGTAGCACCGTCCTGATTGAAGCGGAGTTTATCGGATTTGGTATCGTAAAAGACCGAGTAGACCTGCCCGCTCTGCACGTCGATTTCGACACAGATCGAGGCATTCAGCAGCGAGGCGTCGTAGATGTAATCGCCCAGCAGCCGCTCCACCAGCGCGTTATGGTTGCCCGTGGCAGCGCCCGTGCGGTCATAGTAGAGCGCGGCCACGTTCTGGTTCAGTTCGGTCTTGGTGCGGCTCACAAGGGTATTGCCGTCCGCGTCGGTCACGGTGACGTCGTTCTGGAAGTGGTCGCCCGTGTCGCCCTCCTCCATGACCTGCCGGCGGAACGCATCCAGCTCCCCCGCCGTCTCCATCCGGGTCAGGGAGATCTGCGCCGTCTGGAACAGCGTGCGGGCGTTGGCCTCGTTCTTTTCAAACCGGGCCAGCCGCGTGTAGGCGATCAGCCCGCCGCCGACCAGCGCAGCCAGAATGGCCGTGATAGCCAGAACGACCATCAGCTCCACCAGCGTAAAGCCTTTCTTATTGTTTTTTATATTTTTATTGTACTGCACCATAGATGCTCCCGTCGTTTCTCCGGTGAAAGGTTACAATTAGACACAATATCAGATTATATATATTGGCATTATACTCGGAATGTGACGTTTTCGCAAGAAACTCCGCGAGATTTCAGCAAATTTACACCAAATATAGTGGGTCAGCGGCAGCTTGTGCACGATTTCGCCATAATTTCCGTTATCTTTGAACAAAAAGCAGAGTTTTTTTCGCGAAATTCCTTGCAAATACAGGCCCGGCACGGTATACTAAATAGCGTGTTATTATATGGTAGAGGATGTGTAACAATGCTGGCAGCACGACTGGGCGCATGGCTGCGCCATACCGGGGAACGCTGGGCCAAAGCTGCGTTTGCGGAAAAGCTCGCCGTACTGCTGGCGCTGGGCGCTGTCCTGTATACTATTGTGACCGGCGCGGCGGAGCTGCGCTATCAGGCCCGTGCGCGGGAGGCCCTGGCACAGGTCAAGGCTGCGCGTCTGGCGGCCAGTGCCGTGTCTGCCCAGTGCTACTCCGCCGGGCAGACGTTCGCCGACCAGACAAGCGCGGACGGCTTTGCGGACGGCATCGCCGAGGAAATCCGCACGCTGGGCTCACTGCCCGGCACGGTGACGCTTTTGCAGATCGACCCGAACGGCTACACCGTGCAGCGGCTCCTGTATCAGGAGAACGGCATGTACGCCATCTATGATGCCGACGACGGTTACCGCGTTTTCCGCGCGGAGGACCGGCTGCAATACGGCGCGGGGGTGGGCCATGCTGCTGCTTGAGCTTCTGTTGGGACTCATTCGTTTTCTGCTGGGCGCGGCGCTGTTCAGCTTTATGAACGTCGTCGCGTGGCGGCTGCCGCGGGGCATGGACCCGCTGAAGGGCCGCAGCGTATGCCCGCAGTGCGGCCACACGCTGGGTGCGCCGGACTTAGTGCCTGTGTTCAGCTGGTTATTCTTGCGCGGGCGGTGCCGCCACTGCGGTGCGCACATTCCGGCGCGGTATCTGCTGGTGGAACTTCTGGGCGGCGTGCTGGCGCTGGGCTGCACTTGGCGGTACGGCGCTGCCTACGCCCTGCCGGGCGGGCTGTTCGGCATGAGCTGGGCCGCGCTGCTGGCGCTGGCGGTCTGCGGGATCTTGCTGAGCGTTTCGCTCATTGATGCCGAGACGCAGACCATCCCGGACCGGCTGAATCTGGCGCTGGCAGTCTTCGGCGCGGTGAGCGTGCTGCTCTCCCCTGCCGACTGGCTGCCGCACGTCATCGGTGCGCTCTGTGTCAGTGTGCCGATGTTTCTGCTCTGCCTTGTCATCGACGGTGCATTCGGCGGCGGCGACATCAAGCTGATGGCAGCCGCCGGGCTATTCCTGGGCTGGCAGAATACGCTGCTGGCGATGTTTTTCGGCATTGTTTTTGGCGGTATGTACGGCATATACCTGCTGGCCGCCAAAAAGGCAGGGAAGAAGGACCACTTCGCCTTCGGCCCGTTTCTGTGTGCGGGCATCGTGATTGCGATGCTGTTTGGCGGGCCCGTTTTGGAATGGTACTGCGCGTTTTTGTGACTGTGCTCTCCTGCCAATGCAAAATCGGCATCTGTCGCGGGGTTCTCTCCCTCCGGCGCTTCGCGCCACCGCTCCCCTTCTGGCGCCACGCGCCACCTCCCCCGTCCCGGGGGAGTCTGTCTCGCAGAGGGAGGCAAGGCGCCTTGGCCCCCTCTGCGAGGGGGCTCCGCCCGCAGGCGGTGGGGGAGTGAACCTTGCCGCTGCCTGTCGTTTACGATTTAATATTTTTCGGAGGAATCTCCCTCATGCCACGTTTTCGTTATACTGCCACCAATGAGAAGGGCAAGACCGTCCGCGGACTGCTTGAGGCCCCCAGCGAGGAGGCGCTCTACGCCAAGCTGCGCAATGACGGCCTGTACATGACCGACGTGCAGGAGGCCCAGAAGGCCCTCGCGACGTTCCGTCCGCTGAAAACCGCCGTGCTGGCGGATTTCTGCCGCAACCTGGGCACCCTGCTGACTGCTGGTGTGCCGCTGGTGCGTGCGTTCCGCATCATGGCGGACGAGCGCACCATCGACGCCCGCCAGAAGGCCTTGTACGAGGCCATCCTGAGCGAGCTGCGCAAGGGCGTGCCGCTGTCCGATGCGATGGAGTCCTGCGCACCCGCGTTCCCCACCCTGCTGCTGGCCATGATCCGCAGCGCCGAGGGCACCGGCAGCATCGACCACGCCTGCGCCCGCATGGCGACCTACTATGAGCGTGAGCACAAGATGAACCAGCAGGTCGGCAACAGCATGATGTACCCCATTATCCTGTCCGTGCTGATCGTCGGCGTTATTGCGATTTTGATGACCTTTGTTCTGCCGCAGTTCAAACCGATGTTTGACCAGATGGAGACCCTGCCGTTCCTGACCCAGCTGCTGTTTGACGTCAGCGACTTTGTCGGTGCCAACTGGCCGGTGCTGCTCGTCGCGGCGGCGCTCATCGTCTTTGGCGGCAAGCTCCTGCTGGCGCAGCCGAAGGTCCGCCGCCAGTGGGACCGCTTCATCCTGCACGCGCCGGTGGTCGGCGTGCTGAACCGCAAGATCTGCACGGCACGCTTTGCCAGCACGCTGTCCAACCTGTACGGCAGCGGCGTGCCCATCATCACGACACTGGCCGCGGCACGCGACGCCATCGGCAACCGCTGGATCGAGAGCCAGTTCGGTGACGCGCTGGACAGCATCCGCGCAGGCCACAGCCTGTCGGAGGCGATTGCGGGCATCGACGGTTTTGAAGTGAAGCTCTCCTCCTCCGTCGCTGTCGGCGAGGAGACCGGTAAGCTGGACAGCCTGCTGGCGACCATCAGCGAGACACTCGACTATGAGGCCGAGATGGCGACCAAGCGCCTTGTCACGCTGCTGGAGCCCGTTATGATCGTTGTTATGGGTCTTGTGGTCGGCGGCGTCGTAGCCGCGGTCATCGTGCCCATCTACCAGTCCTACGGCACCATCGGCGCGTCGAGCGGCGCGATTTAAATTCTATTCCGGGAGGCCCACCATGGCACTTCTTACCTCTTTATATCTGTGCAGCCGCACGGTGTATGCCGCCGTCGGCACGCCCACGGGCAGCGGGGCGCGCGTTGTCGCCGCCGCCCAGACCGAGCTGCCCGAGGGCTGCCTGATCAACGGCGTCATCACAAACGAGGCGGACCTGACCGCCGCGCTCAAAGAGTTTTTCACCGCCAACAAGCTGCCGATGAACCGCGTGGCGCTGATTGCAGGCGGCAGCCAGTTCATGCACCGCATCCTGACGCTGCCCGCCATGAGCGAGAAAAAGCGGATGGCCGTGCTCTCCCATGAGCTTGCCAGCGGCGGCGCCGAGGTCAAGGCTCCGCTGGACGACTATATGCTGCTCTCCCGCGATGCCAAGACCCGCGTGGATACCGTGCTGGCCACCCGCGTGGAGCAGAGCGTCATTGCCGGGTACGACGCGCTGGCCAAGGCCGTCGGCTTCAAGCTGTACAGCATCGACTTAGGGCTGGCCGCGCCGATCAAGGCCGTGCGCACGATCCCCGATTTGCAGCAAAAAACCTTCGTGCTGCTGCAATTTGACGATGACACGATCTCTGCCTGCCTGTTTGTGCAGGGACAGTACACCTACTCGACCCGCAGCCGCCTGTTCAACCCGCGCGGCTCGGCGGAGTCCGGCACCGAGATCGCGCAGAAGCTCTCGGGCCTGATCCAGTTCCACACGGCCAGCAAGAGCGAGCACCGCATTGAGACGGTCTGCTTTGCCGGCTCCACGGCGGACGACCTTGCGGTCTGCCGCCCGGGCTGTGAGGCGCTGGGCCTGCAGGTGGACCGCTTCCCGGATTCACCCACCGTCAGGCTGCCGTCCGGCACCGCGCTGGCCGATGTGCTTTACGCGGCGGGCAACCTGATCGCACGCTGATTTTTACCTGCAAATACTTGCCCCGGGGGCTTATCATTATGGCTATGAAACAGAACAACTTTTATCTGCGCTGGCAGAAGGCCGCCGGTGCGGCCAAGTCGGAGTCCCGCAGCCAGGGCCTGCGGACACTGGTGCCCGGCCTTGCTGTCGTGGCTGTCTCCATGCTGGGCTGGGGTGTGCTGACACTGCACACCTCGATGCTGAAAAGCCAGCGGGAGGACATCCTGAACTGGTGCAGCGACAATACCGAGCCATACCGCGCCGCAACGCAGGATTCCGAGTCTGCGGCGCAGTTCCGCTCGCTGACCGACTATTCCGACGGGATGAGCGAGCTGCTGAACAGCTACCCCGACGTGACCAGCAGTCTGCTGCACCGCGTCGAGGCTGCCGGCGGGTCCGGCATCACGATCCAGTTCACCGACTACAACGCATCGACGGGCGAGCTGCTCTTTAACGCGAACTCCTCCCAGGTCATCGACATTCCGGCCTACATCCGTTCCCTGCAGAACTGCGGGGTGTTTTCCACCGTCAGCTACACCGGCTACAAGGCCGATGACGACGGCTATTCCATTGATCTGCGCTGTGTGCTGGCAGCGCCGCAGCAGTAAAGGAGGGCGCTATGGAAATTGCACCAATGACAAAGCGCGATAAAATTCTGCTGTACGTCGTTCTGATGCTGGCGTTCGTTGTGCTTTTTGTCCGGTTCCTGCTGATTCCGGGCATTGAGAACCACCAGCAGGCCGACGCCGATCTGCGCGAGGCGCAGGACGCCCAGACCTCCATGCAGGATGCGATCATGCTGGCCGGCACCTACGCCGCCGAGAAAAACAACAACTGGGGCGAACTGCAGACCGCCAACGCCAGCTACTACAGCCTGCTGAGCAGTGACGAGCTGGACACACTGGTGACAAGCCTGGAGCTGAACCACAATTTACAGCCCGACTCGCTGACCATCGGCGAGCCCGTGACCCAGAGCCTTACCTATTATACCGCCAGTGAGAACGCCGGACAGAGCGCTGCCCCCAGCGCAGCCGCGTCCGTCTTTGCCGGTGACGACGACAGTGACGACGACAGCATCACCGCTGACACCGCCGACACGACGGCCCAGGGCAACGCCATTTTGCAGCAGATCTTAGCCTCCGACCTCATCCTGGACTATGACCAGCCGGGCTATTACCGCAGCGTGGCGATCAGCTTTTGCTGCACGGGCGAGGACAGTGATTTTCTTTCGATGCTGGACGACATGGCCGCGAACTACCCGTCCGTACAGCTTGTATCCTTCTCCATCGATACCCGCAGCTTCGCCGACACCGACGGCAGCGCCGTGACGGCCACGGCGTTCAATGTATCACTGAACGTGATCCTCTGTGACAAAGGAGGCGTACAGCCGTGAAAAACATCCGCCTCGGCGACGTTCTGATCGAGTTCGGCTATATCACGCCCGACCAGCTGAACACCGCCCTTGCCTACCAGAAAGAGCACCGCGACCTGCGCGTCGGCCAGGCTTTGCAGGAGCTTGGCTACGTCAATGAGCGTCAGGTCCTGGAGGCACTGGCCCAGCGCCTGCAGCTTACAATGATCGACATCGAGCACACCAACGTCGATGTGACCGCCGTTGAAAAGGTCCCGCAGGAGCTTGCGCAGAAGTACGATATGCTGCCGATTGCGCAAAGTCCGCGCGCGCTGACGATTGCCGCCAACGACCCGCTGAACTACTACGCCCTTGAGGACATCCGCCAGCTGACTGGCCTCGAACCGGAGATCGTGCTGGCCGAGCTGGAGCCGCTGCGCCGCGCCATCCGCTACTATTACGCCGAGGTCAGCGCCCGCAAGGCGGCCCGCACCGCCAACGACAGCGACATGGCCGCCGCCCAGACCGAGGATCTGGCCATCGACATGACTGCCGAGGGCGGCGACCTCGACGCGCCCATCATCCGTCTGCTGAACAGCCTCGTGCAGCGTGCCGTCACGACGACGGCGTCGGATATTCACATCGAGCCGTTCGAGGGCGAGACGAAGGTCCGTATGCGCATCGACGGCGTCATTATTGACTATGTGACGCTGCAGCGTGCTTTGCACCAGCCGCTGATCGCGCGTATCAAAATCATGTCGAACCTTGACATTGCCGAGCACCGCATCCCGCAGGACGGCCACTTCCGCGCGCGCCTCGAGACCGGCCCCGACGTCAACGTCCGTGTTTCGATCCTGCCGACGGTCTTTGGCGAGAAGGCCGTTCTGCGTATTCTGTCCAGCAACACCTACATCAAAAATGCCAGCCATTTCGGCATGAACAACGAGACCTACAAGCGCTTTCTGCCGCTGTTGAACCGCCCGAACGGCATCGTCTACCTGACCGGACCGACAGGCTCCGGCAAAACGACGACGCTGTACATGGTCCTGCAGACGATTGCCGAGCGGCAGGTCAACGTCTCGACGATTGAGGACCCCGTGGAGCGCAACCTGGCCCGCATCAACCAGACGCAGGTCAACAACATTGCCGGCCTGACGTTTGAGAGCGGTCTGCGCGCCCTGCTGCGCCAGGACCCCGACGTCATCATGGTCGGCGAGACGCGCGACGCCGAGACAGCGTCCATCTCGGTGCGTGCGGCCATCACGGGCCACATGGTTTTCTCAACGCTACACACAAACGACGCACTGTCGTCCATTGTCCGTTTGGAGGATATGGGTGTCGAGCGGTACATGATCGCAAACTCCGTCGCGGGCCTCGTGGCTCAGCGTCTGATGCGCCGCGTCTGCCCGCACTGCGCCAAGCAAATGCCGGTCACGGCGGAGGAGCGCACCTATTTAGGGCCTGACATCCCGTTTGTGCGCCGCGGCACGGGCTGTACCCAGTGCAACGGCACGGGCTACCGCGGGCGTATCGCCATCCACGAGCTGGTCATCATCAACCGTGAGCTGCGCGAACTGATTTCTGCCGGGGCAACGCAGGCGCAGCTGACCGAGGCCGCCCGCCGCAGCCAGGGCATGACGAGCCTGCGCGAGGCCGCCCTGCAGCTCGTCCGCGAGGGCGAAACCACCCCCGAGGAGCTGCTGAAGATCACGTTCTATGAGGAGTGACGGGAGGAGTAACTGCCATGCAGATCCATGAACTCACCGCGCTGGCGCGGAACAGCAAGGCCAGCGATATTCATATCTCCGAGGGGCTGCCGCTGATGTTCCGCATCGACGGGCATCTGGCGGAGGCACCGGTCCAGCTTTCGGCGGCAGAGACGCGCTCGCTGATTTTGAGCCTGATGGACGAGGCCCACCGCGAGGCCATCACATCGGAGCGCATCGACGCAGACTTTGCGCTTGTCGCGCCCGACGGTACCCGCAGCCGTGTGAACGTCTTTTACCAGCAGGGCAGGGCCGCAGCCACACTGCGCCTGCTGAACGACTCCATCCCGACCTTGGAGGAGCTGGCCATGCCGCCCGTTCTGACAAAGCTGGCCGACGAGCCGCGCGGCCTGATCCTGGTCACCGGCCCCACGGGCAGCGGCAAATCCACCACGCTGGCCGCCATGATCGACCACATCAATAAGACGCGCAGCGACCACATCATCACGATTGAGGACCCCATCGAGTACGTCTATCAGGGCCGCTGCTCGCTGATCCACCAGCGCGAGGTCGGCGCCGATGTGCGCAGCTTTGCTTCGGCGCTGCGCAGCGCCCTGCGTGAGGACCCCGACGTCATCCTCGTCGGCGAGATGCGCGACTATGAGACGATTTCCGCTGCCGTCACGGCTGCCGAGACCGGACACCTTGTCATGAGCACGCTGCACACCATCGGCGCGGCGCAGACGATTGACCGCATCATCGACGTCTGCCCTGCCGGTGCGCAGAACCAGATCCGCGGCCAGCTGGCCGCCGTGCTGCGCGGCGTCATCACCCAGCAGCTGCTGCCGCTGGCCGTCGGCAAGGGCCGCTGCGCCGCCACGGAGATTCTGGTGGGCACCGACGCCGTCGCAAACCTGATCCGCGAGGGCAAGTGCTACCAGATCCCGAGCATCCTGCAATCCGGCGCGGCCCTTGGTATGCACAGCCTGAACGCCGACCTGGCCCGCCTTGTCAGCACAGGCCGCATCACACGCGAGGCCGCCGAGCGCTGCGCCACGAACAAGAGCGACCTGAAAAATTACCTGTAAGCAAAATAAAAAAGGGGTATCTGCCGTTCATGCGACAGATACCCTTCTTTTTTACTGCCCTGTAGGGGCCGGGCATGCCCGGCCCGCAGGCTCGCGCTGCCGCCCCTTTTACGGTTTGCTTTGTAGGGAGGGGTCTTGACCCCTCCGCGGCGGCCAGAGGGCTGGCCGCCCTACGATCCCACTTGAAAGCTGTACGTAGGGCGGGGTGACCTCACCCCGCTGCACCCCTCACTTTTTCGCCCCCTCCTTCCCCTGCGCCAAAATCCTTACCAGCCACCCGGGCACGGGTGCGCCCATGGCGGCGGCGTTCTCGGCAATGGAACCGAGCTCGGTAAAAATGTACCACACCAGCACCACCGGCAGCACCACGCCGTTCACCTCAAGGCCCATCCCGGGCAGGTTGGCAACGGCCACCGCCAGCACGGCGTCGGTCAGGGCGCACACCAGCACAACGACCACCATCCCGGCCTTGTGCCAGATGCCGGCCCGGGCGGCGGCGCTCGACCACGCGCCCCTGCTGGCCGCGGCGGCGCTGCCGCTGACCCAGTCCAGCGCCATGCAGGCGGCCCACGCCACAACAAGCCAGCCCAGCCAGCCGAACGCTGCCGTGAACGCCCCGCACACCGCCGCCACAACGGCCTTGCCGCTGACAAACAGATTTCGTTTCTCCATTAAGCATCCCTCCATTCGCTTCTGTACAGTCCGGCATCCACCAGCCCGCGGGCCCGGCAGACTTCCAAAACCGCGTCCGCATCGCCCTGGGTGACCGGCCCCACCGTGATGACCTGCATCCGTCCCGCCGCGCCGTACACGCCGACAGCGTTCTCGCACCCCGCATACACCGTCGGGTCCAGCCCGACGCCGCCCGCTGCGGCGCGCACTTCCAGGTGGCAGTGCCTGTACGGCGGGTCGGCCAGCGCCGCATTGCCGGTATTGCCCATGACAGCCAGCGCGTCCCCGCTCGCCACGCGCTGCCCGGCCTTGACCAGAAGTGACGCGCAGTGGGCAAAATACAAAAAGTTCACGGCGTCGGGCGTCTGCCCGCGGTCCAGCTGAACACAGACATAATAGCCCCACTCCCAGGTCTTGTCGCGCCTGTCCGTGACGATGCGCGCCCGGGTCACGCGGCCCGTGATGCGCTTGCCTTTATAGTAGGGCATTCGGATCGTCGCATCGTCCAGCCCGGCCAGGTCAAGCCCGCCGTGCCAGACCTTGCCCCCGCCGCGGGTCCAGCCCCAGCGGGCGTAGGGGCAGCGCACCTCGGTGCGGCCCGCAAAAATTCCTGTCTGCTGCATCCTCAGCCTCCTCTGCGCAGGGTGTAGATGACCTTCATCGTCTTGTCGGCGGTCTTTTCCACCGACTTCGGCAGGTCGTTGATCGTTGCCAGATAGTTTGCCCGCAGCACACGCTCGGTACGGATGCGGCTGTCGCCGTAGTAGCGGCGCAGCGGTGTCAGCGGCTCGCCCAGCACCGGCGCTGTTGTGGAAAAGCCCGACGTCGTGTTGTCGTAGCCCGCCGCCTCGCAGGAGAACAGCTCGTTCTTCCCGGTGTTCAGCACCACGGCGCGGGTGCGGTAGTAGCAGTACAGCCGCCCGTCGTGGGCGTCGGACAGGTAGGCCATGTCGTCGCCGTGCATCGTCACGGCCTGCACATCGGTGGGGTCAGCCAGCGGAAAGCGATAGATCTGCTCAGCCTGGTCCTGGACCATGTAAAGGCTGCCGCCGTAGACCGTGCCGTTCAGCGGCGTGCCGCGGTTCTCGCTGATGAAGGACTGCAGATCAACGCCAGTGTTGTTCGGCACGGTGTAGTCCTTTGCCGCCAGCGTTTTTCTGTCGTACTCACGTATTTTTACAACACCCATTGCGTCAATGTAGTCAACCTCCGGCGCAGACACCAGATAGATTTTATCTGCCTCCGCGTCAAAGCAGATGCGGCAGTAGTCCTCCCCGGCGGAGGAATCCACCTGCAAAAAGTCCGCCACATTCAGCGTGTCGGTGCTCCGCAGGCTGTCCCACAGGCCGGTGGGGTCGCGGCGGAACAGGTCCAGCGTTTTCAGTCCCAGCGCATGATGGCGCAGCTCCAGCACGCCCTCGTCGGCGTTCAGATACCCGGCCACGGCCTCGTCCGCCTCGGGGTCGGCGTAGAGCAGCACGCCCTTCTCGTCGGTGGGGTAGGTCGTTTTGGCCAAAAGGCCCGTCAGCAGCTGGTCACCGCCCAGCGCCCCGCCAAAGCCGAGCCGGTCCGCGTTGCAGGAAGCCGCGTCCGGCGCGTCGATCATCTCGGAGTAGTACGCACCCATCGGGTGGGTCAGGCAGACCGAGCCGATGACGCCGTTGGCCTGGCTCGTCGCGAACTCATAGACGTAGGTCACGACGCCGCTCCACGGGTCGATCTTCGTCTCGGTCAGGTTGGCGCTGCCGCGCACCGTGTTTTTGGTCGCGTTGACCTGCCCGGCCATCGCCGTGCCCACCACGCCCGCGCCCGCCGGGGCAAACAACGTGGCTGGGTCGCTGCCCAGCGGCGTATCGTACAGCAGCAGGCCGCCGTAAAACATCGTCACCAGATCCTTCGGGGCATTCGTGTACCCCTGGTCGCCGCGCCACAGCAGCATGGCCTTGTTCAGGCTGCCGCCGTAGCCGTTAAAAATATCCGACACTGCGTTGGTGATAAGATTATCGCTCTCCACCACCTCCACCGCGCCGGTGTGCACATCGGTCAGTTCAATGCGCGTATGACCGTGCAGGGTCATTGCATCCGCTCCCTTCGTTTTATACATCAATGCTGCGTGCTTTTATTGCAATCGGCAGCAGTGTCTCCTCACATTCCAGCGTGCCGTCCCACGGCGTCTCGCTTGCCATGCCCTGCCCGGTCACGGTAGCCTTGATGCCGTAGGGCGCGATCTTCACCGTGCCGCCCGCGCAGACCAGCCGCACCGACAGCCGCGTGACCGTCCCGGCCTCCACCGACGCAAACGGGTAGAACAGCGCCAGCGTGTGTGCGCCCGTCTCCAGCCGCTGCTGCGGCGCAAAATTTTCCACCGGAACGTCGTTTATATAGTACCGCACGGTCAGCGTCAGTACCTTGCCGGTGTCGGGCGCTGCGTCCAGCAGCAGCTGCGCCAGGAACATAGCGCTCGTCTCCTCCACTGCCGTGAAGGCAATTGCCACGGCGGGCGTCTCCACGGTCTGCACCGCCAGCTCCGCCGGGTTCGTAAAGCTGTAATACACGATCCGCTTGCTCTCGGCGCTGTTCTGTAAGCGGCGCAGCGCTTTTTCCGTCGCGCCGTCCGTTGTGCCGCCTAAGTAAGGGTTGCGGCCCACGCCCTTTAAGGTCTGCCGCCCGCGGTAGCGCCAGACAAAATGCGTCACGAGCATCTCGGGCGCAGTGCCGTCCTCCATCGGCAGCGCCACGCGGTCCCCCGGCTCAAACGCCGGGTCGCCGGGCATCGTCACGGTGGCCGGGACGTAGTCCAGCCTTTGCAGCGCCGCAAACAGGTTGTCGGTGATCTGCTGCCGTGTGGCGGGCAGACCCTTTTCGGCCAGCGTCATGTTGGAAATGCGCATCGTCAGGCCGGTATCCTGGCTGCGGCCCGCGGCAAAGCTGCCGTCGTCGGTCTCGATGCTCAGCGCCGCGTAGTGGCAGGCAAAGTCCGAGACCGCCGCCTCGCTGCGCGCCGCCGCGGTCAGCGCGGCACAGGGCTTTTCGGCAAAGGTGCGCAGCACCAGCCGCCCCGCGCGGTCCGCCGCCGCAAAGCCGCCCACCAGCTGTGCCACGGCGGCGGCGCACTCCCGCCAGGTAGACAGACCGTCCGCGCCGCTCAGCTGGCAGACGAGGGCAGCGTTCGGGTTCAGTGCGCCGATCTCGGCCTCGGTCTGGCCCAGCGTCAGCCCGCAGGCCGCCGCGATCTGCCCCAGCAACGCATAGGCCGTGCCCTGCATCGTCGTACCATCGTATTTTTGCTGCAAAGCCAGAATGTTGTCATAGGCCTTGATGCTCACATACAGCGCGCGCCGCTCGGCCTCGGCCGCCGTGTAAACGCCAAGCGGCACGGTCTCCCACCGCCCGCCGGGCAGCTGCAGGCCGTAGTGCAGCACGAGCTTTGCGCCGTAAAACGCATGGCGGCTCAGGTCGGTGCGCAGGTTGAGCGCCGCCTGGCCGAGGTAGGCGCAGCCAAAGGCCAGCTCCTCCCCCGTGACGCACTGGTTGTCCAGCGTCAGCGACCCGCTCATGAGGTCTGCCGCGTCCAGATCCAGCACCGTGCCGTTTGTCAGCGTCAGCGTGCCCGTCACCCGGTCGGTCCGCGTCCGTGCGCGGATCGCGGTTTTGTAGGCATCCGATACGGAATAAATTGTCACTCACCTCGTTTCCTTCACATCGTAGGGGCGGGGCATGCCCCGCCCGCAGCCATCCCATAGACGGCCTGTTGCGGTAAGGCCGCGGGCCGGACATGTCCGGCCCCTACCACCTGCAAAATTCTGCATTAAAACTCGATCAGATTCACCGCCACCTCCCACACGGCCTGCCCGTCGCGGGCGGCCTTCAGGTCGGCGGTGCGGTCCCCGGCGTACATCTTCGCCGTGCGCACGCCGCCAAAAAAATACTGCACGGTCATGCTGTCCGGGGCTGTGGCGTTCAGCACCTTGGCGCAGTCCGCCGTCGAGAGCGCCGCCCAGCCGGCGCTGATCTTTGCCACGCCGCCGCGCACCCGCTCCCGCACAAGAACGCCGTCCTCGGTGCGGCCCGTGCCGCTGCTGTCCAGATCGGAGAGCTGCACCTTGTACGCACTCGGCGCGGGCAGCGCCGTGCCGTCAATGTTCAGAATTTCCACGCTTCACCTCCCGCCGCTGCGCAGGGCGCGGCGATTCTGGCTGTTGGCGATGACGCTGTCCAGCAGCTCCTCGCCGATGTAAATGTTGATGGGCTGGCCGTCCGCGCTGCCCTGCCAGCCGGCCAGCGTCTCCGCCATGGCCTGCTTGATGGTCGCCAGCGGCGCTTCCACGTTCGTGCCGGTTGTCTGGTCACCGAGCATCGCCAAAAACTGCCGGTTCGGCGGGATGACCGCCCCCTGCGCAAGCGCCGGGACCGGCACCGACGCCGCGTAGCCCAGCCCGGGCAGCGCACTTTGGCTGCTGACCAGCTTGCCCGCCCCGCCCAGCACACTGCCCGCCATGCTTTTGGCATGTCCGATGGCCGACAGCAGCCCGTTGATGGCCGCCGCAATGGCCGCGACCATGCTGCGCACAACGCCCAGCACCGTGGAGACCGCCGTCTGCACAATGGAGACGATGCGCCCCCACACGGTAGAGACCGTCGCGGCCATCGCAGCCCAGGCAGCGTCCCACTCGCCCCGCAGCACGGCGGTCAAAAAGTCGGCCATACCGCGCAGCACCGCCAGCGCAATCGTGATGCCGTCCGCAATGATGCCCGCCGCACCGGTCACCGCCGTGCCCAGCGCCGCAAACACCTGCACGGCCACGGGGGCCAGTGCCGTGATGAGCCACTGCACAAACGGGGCCAGCACGGTGTTCCACAGCGTCAGCAGCAGCGTTGTCACCGCGCCGAGGCACGCCGTCAGCTCGTTCCAGAGCGGCTGCAGGTGCGCGGTCCAGAGCGCACCCAGCAGGTCAAACAGCTGCACCAGCACAGGCTGCAGCACCTCGCTCCACAGCGCCGAAACGATGCCGACGACGTTCTGCCACCCCTGCGCAAGGCCGTCCAGAATCGGCTGGACGTAGGCGGCCCACGCCTGCTCCATGCCCGCCCAAAGCCCCTGCCAGACCGTGTCCAGCAGCGCCAGCGCGGGCTGGACCACCGTAGAGAGCGCCGCGCAGAGCTGCTCCCATACGCCGGCTGCCGCCGCGGAAAGTCCCTGCCAAACCGTCTGCCACGCCGCGGCGAACGGTGCAAAAAATCCCTGCAGGTACGCCCAGAAATCCGCCCACGCACCGCGCAGGCTCTCCAGCACGCTCTGCCAGACTGCCGTCAGGCCGCTCAGGTCGCTGCCCGCTGTACCGCTGCGGCGTGCCGCGGTGCCGGTGGTGGATCTTGCGGCCTTCTCGGCCTTCGCCGCGGCCTCGGCGGCCTTTTGCTGCTTTTCCGGCGCCGCCGTTTTGTCCTCCGCCGGGGCGGACAGGCGGTTGATCTCGTCAAATTTTGCCAGACTGCGGGCTGATTTCACGCTCTGTGCCGCCGCAGCCCGCAGCGACACGCGCAGCTCGTCCACAACACTGCGCGCCTGCTGCCCGGCGTCGCCCACGCTCCCCAGCGCCGCAGAAATTTTATCCAGCGCCGTGCGCAGGGACGCCGAGGGCTGCTTCAGCGTTGACAGCTCGTCAAAGGTTATCTCCTGCATTTCTCATCCCCCCAGCAATTCCAGCAGCCGCTTTTTCTCCGCCTGTTCCTCGGCGCTCTCCACACCCCGCAGCTCCACCACGGCGCGGTGGGTGCGGTAATAGTCCAGCTCCCAGTTTTCCAGCCGCTTGCCGCGGCGCAGCTTATCACGGATGGCCACCACCGTCGCAAAGCTCCCCTCGCCGATGGCATCGAACCACGCCAGAAAGCTCCACCAGTGCAGGTAGGGCAGCGTGCGCACGTCCTCCCCCGCGGCCTTGCTGATGCCCGCGGCGATCAGCGGTGCGTCCTGCTGCCAGTCCATCAGCGCGGGGCCGGGGCGGGGCTGCTCGCGGCGGCCCGCCGCCAAAAACTCGGTCAAAAACTGCGTGGCATCGGGCCAAAGCGGCTGCGGCAGCGCGGCAAACTCCGGGTAGAACAGCCGCATGGCCACGTACCAGCGCTCGCTCTGGTCCAGCGCCGGGTCTGCCTGGCCGTTCAGCCAGCGCAGCAGCTCCAGCACGTCGCGGTAATCGCTGCGGATGGCATACCGCACGCCGCCCAGCTCCGCCTGCATCGGCAGTCCCCACGCCCCGGTCATACCGCGCCCCGCTCGGCGCGGGCGGCATCGGCCCGGGCTGCGGCGGCATCGGCGGCAGCGGTCAGGCGGCGCTCGGCGCCCTCGCGCAGGATCGGCGTCAGCGCCTCCAACAGGTTCTGCACCACACGCT